>Ga0310810_10000472_pt1 | contig 40832 bp, 35 predicted proteins | sample NCmetagenome_FD_207641 | JGI IMG/M metagenome (GOLD analysis project Ga0310810, IMG submission 207641) | Soil microbial communities from experimental microcosm in Duke University, North Carolina, United States - NC | ecosystem: Engineered > Artificial ecosystem > Soil microcosm > Unclassified ...
TCGCGGAGCACCAGATCGATCTCCTTCGACGGCAGGGTTATCGAGACATCACGTTTCTCGTGGGGCACCTGGGCGAGATGGTGCGCGATTCGCTGGGCGACGGCTCGCGGTGGGGCGTGCGCCTGCGCTATGTGTTTGACGGCGCCACGCTCCTCGGCACCGGTGGCGCGATCCTCCGCGCGCTGCCGCAGGTCGGCGATCCGTGTCTCGTGCTCTACGGCGACTCGTACCTCGAATGCGATTACGCGGCGATCGAGCAGGCGTTCCTGAAGAGCGGCAGGGACGCCTTGATGACGGTCTGCCGCAACGACGATCGCTGGGATCGTAGCAACGTGCTGTTCGAGGACGGCCGCATGGTGTCGTACGACAAGGCGAGTCCGGCGTCCGGCGCGCATCATATCGATTACGGCCTCGGGGCGCTCCGCGGAGCCGCCTTCGAGGGCTACGGTCCGGACGAGTCGTTCGATCTGGCGGCCGTTTATCAGCGGCTGCTCGCGGCGGGGCGGCTCGCCGCGTACGAGGTGCCCGGGCGGTTCTACGAAATCGGATCGCCGGAGGGACTCGCGGAAACCCGGACGCATCTGGCGGAACGAAGGATCGCCATCCGATGAGTTATGCACGGCAGCACCTCGATGAGACGGCGCGGATCGCCGCCGCGCTCGACGCCGGTCTCATCGACCGGTTGGCGACCCGGCTTGCCGCGCTGCGCGCCGCCGGCGGACGCCTGTTCTTTCTCGGTGTGGGCGGAAGCGCCGCCAACTGCTCGCATGCCGTCGGTGATTTCCGGAAGATCGCCGGCATCGAAGCCTACACGCCCGTCGACAACGTCTCGGAGCTGACGGCTCGGACGAACGACGAGGGTTGGGAGACGGTGTTCCTCGCCTGGTTGAAGAGCAGCCGCCTTCAGGCGCGCGACGGCGTCTTCGTGCTGTCGGTCGGCGGCGGCAGCCTCGAACGCAACGTCAGCCCGAATCTCGTCCGCGCCGTGCAGTTTGCGAAGGAGACCGGCGCCGCCGTCTTCGGGATCGTCGGGCGGGACGACGGGTACACCGCCCGGGTCGCCGACATCTGTATCGTCGTGCCCGTCGTGAACACGGGGAGCGTGACGCCGCACTCGGAGGCGTTCCAGTCGGTGATCTGGCACCTGCTCGTCTCGCATCCGGCGATCAAGCTGGCAGAAACGAAATGGGAATCGATCGCGACCATCGCCGGGCCGTCTTCCTCGACAGGGACGGCGTAATCAACCGCGTCTCGATCCGCGACGGCAAGCCGCATCCGCCGGCCTCGGAAGAGGCGCTCGAGCTGCTGCCGGGCGTCTCCGACGCGCTCGCACGGCTGCACGCCGCCGGCTTCCGGCTCGTGGTCGTCACCAACCAGCCTGACATCGCCCGCGGCACGCAGCGCCGCGACGTCGTCGATCGCATGCACGCCCGGCTGCGCGCGGCGCTGCCGATCGACGACATCCGCGTCTGCGATCACGACGATCAGGATGCGTGTGCATGCCGGAAGCCGAAGGCGGGCCTGCTCGAGTCGGCCGCGCGCGACGGGGCGCTCTCGCTGGAACGGAGCTTCATGGTGGGCGATCGCTGGCGCGATGTGGAGGCCGGCCGGCGCGCGGGATGCACGACGATCTTCATCGATTGCGGGTACGATGAACCTCGTCCCGAGGGCGCCGATGCCGTGGTCCGATCGCTCGCGGACGCGGCCGACTGGATCCTGTCCCGTTCACGGAGCGAGCCTTCATGAAACCAGTCGAGAAATTGTCGGTCAAGATCTTCGCCGACGGGGCCGATCTGGCCGGCATGCTCGCGCTGTACCGCAAGCCCTACATCAAGGGATTCACGACGAATCCGACGTTGATGCGGAGGGCGGGGGTCACCGATTACCGCGGATTCGCGCGCGAGGCGCTGTCGGCGATTCCCGATCGGCCGATCTCGTTCGAGGTGTTCTCGGACGAGTTCGACGAGATGGAAAGGCAGGCGCACGAGATCGCGAGCTGGGGTCCGAACGTGTACGTGAAGATTCCCGTGACGAACACGCGCGGGGAGTCGGCGTGTCCCCTCGTGAACCGGCTGTCGCACGCCGGCGTGAAGCTGAACGTCACGGCGCTCATTCCGCTCGAACAGGTCCGCGCCGTCGTCGACGCGCTCGCCGGCGGGGCGCCGTCCTGCATCTCGGTGTTTGCCGGCCGGCTCGCCGACACCGGCGTCGATCCGGTTCCCCACATGGCCGCGGCCGTTGCGCTGCTGCGAGCCGCGCCGCAGGCGGAGTTGATCTGGGCGAGCCCCCGGGAGCTGCTGAACATCTTCCAGGCCGACGAAATCGGCGTCCACATCATCACCGTGACGCACGACATTCTGAAGAAATTGCCGCTGGTCGGCCGCGATCTCCACGACTACTCGCTCGAAACGGTCAAGATGTTCCACGGCGACGCCGCGCAGGCGGGATACACGCTCTGAGACTCAGTCCCGTCGTGTTTCTCGTGCTGCTGGCCGCCGAGCTCGCGCTGCTCGCGACGGCAAGCCGGCGGCGCGCGATGGCCGGAGCGGCGCGCAGGGCCGTCTTCCTGCTTCCGCTCGGGCTGGCCGCAGCGCTTCGCATCTATCAGGCGTTCGCCACGCACGATTTGCTCGAATGGGACGAAACCTACTACGTCAGTCTTGCCGTCACGGCGGCCTCGGGCCACGGGCTGTACGCCTACATATTCGGGTACCCGCCTATGCCTGTGATGGGCGGAGTCGGGTACGCGGCGTACCTCTATGCGCTCGCCGTGCGCCTCGCCGGGCCGACGGTGCTCGCGCTGAGAAGTGTTTCGCTGTTGGCCAGCGGCGCCGGACTGTGGTGTGCGTGGCTTCTCGTGAAGAAATGGTACGGGTCGGGCACAGCGTGGATCGCGATCACGCTCATTCCTGCGCTGCGGCTGTTCGTGATGTCGAACTCCGCCCGAATGGACAGCCTGACCTTTGCGTGTGTCATGGCGGGGCTGCTGGCGTTCGCCGTCGCGATCGAGCGGCCTGCGGATGGGCGCCGGCAACTGCTCGCGGGGATTGTGTTCGGCCTCGGCCTGCAGGTGCATCCCGACACCGTCGTCACGTTTGCCGCGTGCGGGATCGTCTACGTCGTCGAGTGGCTGCGACGGACGACGGCGGAGAAGCGCGTCGTGTTTCCGAGGCAGATGCTGCTGTTCGTGTCGGGCTGGTCCGCAGGCCTGATCCTGTTCGTGTTCCTCAACGTCCTGCCCGATCCAGCGGCTTTCTACCGAACCACGGTCCGAATCAGGGTCGACGCGACGAGTTGGTACTCGAGCGGCACCTCCAGCCTCGCCGGTTCGTTCCTGAACCCTCGCATCCTGATCTCAAAGGAGCTCGTGCGATACGGCATTCTGTTTCGCGCGCTGCCCAAACTCGAGATCGCGCTCGCCGCCGCCGCGATCGCGGCCATGGCCGTGCGGCGGACCGCCGTCGACAAAGTGCTGCTGACGATCTGTGCCGCGGTCATCGTCCTGACGTCCGTCGTGCTGAACAACGCGTCGCCGCTCTATTACATTCACGTCGCGCCGGCGCTCATGATTCCGATTGCGCCGCTTCTGGCCTACGGCTTGAGGCGCAGGTCGACGATCTCCGTGGAGGAGCTCTCGTTGAGCTCGCTGCTGGCATCGGCTGTCGTCGTCAGCGCGCTCATCGCCGTGAACGGCGCCAAGGCCGCGCGCGCCGCGTCTCTCCATCCCCGCGAAGAGCCGGCCGCCGCCGCGTTCGCAAGGAGCGTTCGCTCCGCCGTCGATCGCCGCTGCAAGGTCGCTGGCGACGCCGACCTCTACGTCCGCCATTTTTCCGATTACCCGTATTTCATCAGCACGCGAAGTACGGAGGTGCAGTACGCCATGCTGTACTTCGGGAGCACTACCGAGGGCGAGTACTGGGACATGAAGCAGCCCGACGCTGTCGTCGCGCCGGGATCATTGTCAGATCCGCTTTCGGCTTTCGTCGCCGCGCATCATTTCTCGGAAGTCGCGCGTGGCGTCTGGATCCGATCCGACGGCTGTCGAGGCGGACCCTGACGTTCCTCGTAGATCGACACGAACCGATACTTCACCAGCGCGCGTATCCACGTCAGCGGATCGCGCCACGCGGACACTTTCTTTCCTTCGCTGAACGACCGCGACGCGTAGTTGACGGGCACTTCCAGCGGCACGTAGCCCTTTCGCAGCAGTTTGATGACGAGCTCGAAGTCGAAGTCGAAACGGTTGCATTCGAGCTTCAGACGGTGCAGACAGTCGCGCCTGAAGACTTTGTACATCGTGAACGGATCGTTGATCTTCTGGCCGTAGATGAAGTTCAGCGCCGTCCTGAACAGCACGTGCCCGACGTTGAAGAACGCCGAGACCGCGGGCTGGTCGGCGAACGTGCGCATCTTCCAGCCGCCGATGTGCCGCGATCCGAGCACGAACGCGCGCCGGTAGGTCAGGATCGGCTCCAGCAGCGCGTCGTAGTCGTTGACGTCGTACTCGCTATCGGCGTCCTGAATGAGCACGATGGTGCCTCTCGCGCGTTCGAGACCGGCGCGAACGGCGGCACCTTTGCCGCGCGGCCGGTCTTCGAGGATGACCGTGATCCCGCGATGTCCTTCGTATTTCCGGACCAGCTCTCGCGTCCCGTCCGTCGATCGGCTCTCGACGATGACGATTTCACGGTCGACGCCCGGGCATTCCTTTTCGAGCACCGCGTTGAGCGTCCGCTCGAACGTTGCTCGCTCGTTGAAAACCGGCATCACGACGGACAGCAGCGGGCGCGGCGGAGGCTCCGTCCGGCGCGCGGTTACGAGAATCCCCGACGGCACTCGCGAATGCTCCACCTCCGCAAAGCCGCTTCGCAGGCAGGCGGACTGAATGGTCTCGATGTCGAAGTGCCATCGATGGTCCGGCTGCCATTCGAGCGGCGAGGTCAGCAGCAGGAGAATGCCGCCGGGCAAGAGCGCTCCACGGATGTTCCCCAGCGCGTGCATCGGGTCCGAGGCCTTCTCGAGCTGAAGGAGCATGACCGCGGTTTCGTAACTGCGTCCGAGAGGATCTCGTTCGACGTCCTCGATTCCCGCGCGTGTGGCGATGGTGAAGCCGCTCGGCCCTGCTGATGAAAGGAAGGGATCGCCGTCCGCCGCGATCGCGAGCAGCCCGGACCCCTTCGCGCCGCGCTCTCGCAGCGCCGCGATACAACTATCCGCGGCTTTGACGGTAGTCGTTGCCGTCGTCCCCCTCCCGCTTCCGGCTCCCGACAGACGCGTCAGTCCACAATCCTGGCAGCGAAAGACCGGCGCGCCGTATCGCATGAACAGATAGGCAGACGTGAGGGACCCGCACAGCGGACACGGGCGTCTGGCGGCATCTGTCGTCACCGTCACTAGCCCAGTCCCTCGTCAACCAGCGCGGCGACACGTGCGCCGATGGCCAGGCACGAGGTCAGGCCGGGGGAATCGATTCCCGCCGCCTGAATCAGCGCGGGCTGCCGCGCGTCGCGGCGGATCAGAAAATCGGCGAAGCGTTCTTCCGGCGGATGGAGCTTCGCGCGGATTCCCGTGCCGGCCAGCCGCAGATCGTCGAGCGAGATGCCGGGAAGCAGCAGCCTGGCCGGCTCGAGGAACGCTTCCACGGGCAGTCGATCGTCTTCGTAGTCGTCTTTTCGTTCCTGATACCTGATCGTCGGCCCCAGGAGCAGTGTGCCGTCGGAGGCGCGCGTCAGATGCACGCCGAGGCCGTGGCCCGACGGATCCGGCAGCGGATAGACGAGACCATTCACGAGCAGACGCCGCGCCGGCCGGAGCGACGCGTATTCCCCGCGGCATGGATAAATGCGGAACGGCTCGCCGCCAAGCATGGTTGACACGTCGTCGGCATACAGCCCCGCGGCGTTGACGACGATGCGCGCATCGATTTCTTCCCGGGGCGTGCGAAGCCGGATCCCTGTCTCGATCGGCTCGCCCCGCTCCAGCGGTGTCTGCGGCAGGAAGATCGCGCCGGCCTTCTCGGCGACGCGCCGCAAAGCGAGCACGAGCGCCGAGGCATCCAGCCGTCCGGTGTTCGGCGACCAGAGCGCCGCTGCGGCGGCGACGTGCGGCTCGCGCCGGCGTACGAACGCCTGGTCGACGACTTGCAGGCCCGCCACGCCGTTTCCAGTCCCGATTCGTTGAAGCTCCTCGAGCGCCGGCCTCTGGCCGGCGGTGCTCGCGACGATGAACTTGCCGCAGCGTTCGTGGGCGACGGCATGGGCGGCGCAGAAGCCGTACATGCGCTCCGCACCCTCGACGCAGAGCTGCGCCTTCAGCGAGCCGGCGGGATAGTAGATGCCGGCATGAATGACGCCCGAGTTATGGGTGCTGGTCTCCATGCCCGGCCGCGGATGGCGTTCCACGATTGCGACCGTGCGCCCTGTCCGGCCGATTTCGGCGGCGGCAGCCAACCCCACCACGCCGCCGCCGATCACCGCCGCGTCGACGCTCTCCCTCATGTGCTACCCTTGACCAATTCTTTCATATGGCTCGACGGGCGCTGATCACGGGAATTACGGGGCAGGATGGTTCGTACCTCGCCGAACTGCTGCTCGACAAGGGTTACGAGGTATTCGGCATGGTCCGCCGTGCCAGCGCCACGAATTACTGGCGCATCGAGCACCTTCTCGATCGGATCCATTTGAGACCGGCCGATTTGCTCGATCAGCTCTCGCTCATCCGCACGATCGACGAAGTGCGGCCGCACGAGCTGTACAACCTCGCCGCGATGTCATTCGTACCGGCGTCCTGGGATCAGCCCATGCTGACCGGCGAGTTCAACGCTCAGGGTGTGACGCGAGTGCTCGAGGCCGTGCGGCACGTCGATCCGTCGATCCGTGTCTATCAGGCGTCATCGAGCGAGATGTTCGGGAAGGTCCGGGAAGTGCCGCAGACCGAGCTGACTCCGTTCTATCCGCGCAGTCCGTACGGCGTCTCGAAGGTGTTCGCCCATTACATCACCGTCAACTACCGCGAAAGCTACAACCTGTTCGCCGTCTCGGGCATCCTCTTCAATCATGAATCGCCGCGCCGCGGACTCGAGTTCGTGACGCGGAAGGTCACCGACGCCGCCGCCCGCATCAAGCTCGGACTTGCAGACGAACTTCGGCTCGGCAACCTCGACGCGCAGCGCGACTGGGGCTTTGCCGGCGATTACGTGCGCGCCATGTGGATGATGTTGCAGCAGCCGCAGCCGGACGACTACGTCATCTCCACCGGCGAAAGCCATTCCGTGCGCGAGCTCGTAGAGGTCGCGTTCGGACACGCGGGACTCAACTGGCAGACCTACGTGAAGCTCGATCCGAAGTTCCTGCGGCCCGCGGAAGTCGATCACCTGATTGGCGATTCACAAAAAGCGCGGACGATTCTCGGCTGGAAGCCCGAAGTCGATTTCAAGCGGCTTGTCACGATGATGGTGGACGCCGACGTCGAGCGCCACTCACGCGCGGGCCGGCGTCCCACCCGCATCGAAACCGCGTAATCGCGTTGCGGCGCCTGCCTCAGCGCGCCTCGATCGCGAGGATCTGAATCACCGTCAGGCCGTCTTGTGTCCCCACCGGCACCGCCACGAACACCACTCGCAGCCCGTACGCCTGGAAGGCATCGGGCAACGCATCGGCGGGCACGTACCTCACGTCATCGTCTCCGACAATCTCCCAGTCCAGGTTCGAGTTCTGAAAGACCGTGCCGGCGCGCGCGCTGAAGGGTACCCAGCCGCCGTTTTGGCAGACGCCCATCAGCCCGGAGATCCCCGCGAACGGATCCGGCGTCGTGCAGGTGTCGGGCGACGTGGATATGGGTGCCGGCGGCGGCGGAGGCGTCCCCGATGTGGGCGTTCCACCGCCGGGGACCGGCATGCCCGGCGGCAACCATCCGCCGGCATAGCATGAGCCGCCGCCCATGGCGGCGAAGGGATCCGGCGTAGAGCAAGTCGATGGCGATGACACGGTGGGCGGCGTGTACACCGGTCCGGAGGATGGCGGCGGTGGCGGCGGCGGAGGCGCGGACGACGTCGTCCCGCCGCCGGGGATCGGCATGCCAGGCGGCAGCCAGCCGCCGTTGTAGCACGTGCCACCGCCCATGCCGGCGAACGGATCGGGCGTAGAGCAAGCCGATGGCGATGACACGGGGGGCGGCGTGTACACCGGTCCGGCGGATGGCGGCGGCGGAGACGGAGGCGCGGACGTCGTCGTGCCGCCGTCGGGGACCGGCATGCCCGGCGGCAGCCAGCCGCCGTTGTAGCAGGTGCCGCCGCCCATCGCGGCGAACGGATCGGAGGTCGGACAGGTCGACGGCGAAGACGTGGCCGGCGGCGAAGACGTCGTTGTCGTTGTTGTCGTCGACGTGCTTCCGCTCGGGGGAGCCATGCCCGGAGGGAGCCAGCCGCCGTTGTAGCAGGTGCCGCCACCCAGTGCCGCAAACGGATCCGCGGTCGTGCAGGGACTGGATGGAGTCGTCGACGTCGGCGGCGGGGAGGCTGTATCCGATCCGGCGACGACCCACACTTCGTTCGAGGCGTCGCTGAGCATGCCCTCTGAGTTGACCGCGCGCACGCGGAAGCCGTAGGTCGCGCCGTTTGACGCGCCCGTCAGCGTCCACGTCGTCTGATTCCCGATCAAGATACTCACCGAGAACGGGGCAGCGCCCGGTCCGTATTCGACGAGGTACCCAACTACGTCGGGGTCTGAAACCGGATCCCACGCCAGCGGGATGTCGGCGGCATAGACGCGCTCGGAGAGCCCGCTAAGCAGGCCGACCAGCATGAATGTAGTGACGACGCGGCGCATGTGTCCCTCGGAACGGGGGAGCGGGGATGCTCCGCGACAGCGCAAGGGACGTACCGATGAGGTTGTCGGTCACAGCGGGCGGAATCGGCTGGAAATCCAGGAGAAACGGAGAATGCCGGGACTTGCCGGCGACCTCGCGGAGAAGGGGCGATTACCGTTTTGGCGGGTGGGTTACATCAGGCGGGCGGAATCCGGGTAAGAGCAGGGAATCCGGGCGGGACGACCGTCAGAGGAGCGAAGGAGATCTGGTCGTGTCAGGCCGCTTTGGCGCCGTTCAACAACCGGCTGACTGACCGCAACAGCAGGAGTGCCATCGCCGATACCATTGCGCCGCCCATCGCGGCAAATGCGATGTCCACTCCGCGGTGCCGCGGCAACGGCTCACTGGATATGATGGCCCGATCGATGAGCTGGATCTGCCCGCTCCGGCCGGCGATCTGCAGACGTGCGACGTCATACCGGGCTGCGATCTGCTTGTACGCAGCCTCTGCGACGTCGTACTCTGTTGTGAGCCGTGCCAGCTCGGACTCCTTGTGGTAGAGGGAGGTCAGCTTCGCTTGTTGTTGAGCGTTGAGCCCGCGGACGTCGATAAGTTCCGTACGCCGGCTTTGGAGGGCGGCCAGCTCGGCGCGATCGTGCGCGAGCTGCTGCTCGATATCCTGGTAGACCTTGTTGACTTCCTGCGACTTGACCTGCAGGCGCAGCAGCGAACTGTCCGGCTCGCCGGTCGTTCGCGCCGCCTGCGCCATCGTCGGATCCGCGTCGATGGCCTTCACAAATGTGTCGACTCGCTGCCGTGCTGCGAGCTCGGCCTCACCTCGGCGGACTCTCGCGCGGGCCGCCTCGATGTCGACAAGGAGAGGGAGGATCTCGCCGCGCTGCTGCAGCATGCCTTCCACGTCGCTCCGCGTAAGCTCCACCTGTGCCGCTGTCTTGAAGTTCTGCAGCTTGGCCGCGACATCCTCCATTCGCTTGCGCGCGTCCTCGACCTCGACCCGGAGATCGTCGCGCGCTTGCACGGCTTCCGACTGGCTCAGTCTGCGGGCGCCTTCGACTGCCAGATCAGACACGCGATTGGCGACGTTTGCCGCGAGCGTGGGATCGCTCAGCGTGACGTGCACTCTGATCAGGTTGGAGTTGCGGACTTCTTCCACACTCAGCACGTTCTTGAGAAACAGTTCCGGTGTGAGGCCGTACGGGGCATTCCCGAGTTGAAACTCCTTGACGACAATCGCCGCCACGGAGTTGTTCTCGATGAAGGGCCGGAAATTCACAGCGGAAATCGCCGGGGATTGCTCGCCGATTTTCGATCCGGTGACGGCGAGCGTGGACGTGGCTTCATACTGGGTCGGGCGGGATGTCGTCACGACTGCCGCAATCGTGCCGCAGATGAGTGCCCCGGCGATGATCAGCGGTAACGCCCGCCAGATCATCAACATATACGGGCGGAAGTCCACCTCGTCCTCGACGATCAAGTCCGGATCTTCTTCGACCTCTATCCGTTGTCCGTGCTTGCTTACGGTCATTCTGATTCTCGTAATGTAAAGCGCGCGGCCGTCTAGGCCATATTACCGCGCCGCGGGTGAGTGCAGCGGAGGGCCCAGCGCCGCGGGAATGGGATGATGGCGCTCTCGCCAGATCACAACCAGCCAGAGACCTGCCGCCAGTGACGGGATCAGGAAGGCTGCCGCAATGGAGGGCAACCTGGCGTCGCGTGCAACGGCAACTCCGCCGGCGACGCCGACGGAAGCCAGGACCGCATATAGAAGAGCGACCGCGCGGTGCGAGATTCCCGTGAGCACGAGTCGTTGGTACAAGTGGCTCCGATGGGCGGAAAGCAGATTCTCGCCTCGGCGCGCGCGGCGGACGAGCGTGAAGGCCGTATCGAACACGAACGGCCAGATGAACAGGATGCCTGCGGTAGCGGCCGCGTGCGATCGAGGCGACACGAATACGACGAGAGCCGCCAGCACGAATCCGAGGAAGCCGCTTCCGACATCCCCCATGAAGATCGACGCCGGCGGCCAGTTGAAGAAGAGGAAACCCAGGCTGGCAGATGCGATCGCCGTTCCTGCGACGATAACCAACGGGGCGTGAAGCGCATATCCCGCGCCGATCCATCCCAATCCAGCCACTACACCCTGGCCGCCTGCGATGCCGTCGACGCCGTCCATGAAGTTGTACGCGTTGATGAACCCCGCGACCAACAGAACCGTGAACGGTATGGCGGCCCACCCCAAGTCAAGAGACCAGAGGCCGGGCCACGCGAAGTTCGTCCACGTGCCGATTCCCACGACGACGAGAATTCCGGCAGAGAGGTGGGCGACGAGGCGCGTCAGGGCTGGCAGGCCGCGCAGATCGTCGGCAAGCCCCACCGCCGCCACAAGCAATCCGATCCCGGCAATCCAGAGCGCCGCGGCTTTGAGCTCTGGGATAAAGGCTTCCGCGACGGCGATAGCCGCGCAAACGGGTATGACGATGCCAATTCCGCCGCCACGCGGCGTCGGATGCAGGTGAAGGCTCCTGTCGTTCGCGTGATCGAGCACGTTGCGTCGCCGTGCCCAGCGCCGCGCCGCGCCTACCAGCGCAACCGACGCGATCAATGCCGCAGCAGCCTCGAGCAGATACCTCAGCATGCGCCGCGCACGTCGTCCAGGACAGACATCATCGTCTCGTGCCAACCCGCGTGCAAATCGACCTTCGGCGCAAAACCCAATGTCCGTTGGATCAACGTTGCATCCACCGCGACATCCTCCGTGTACTTGTCCAGAAGATTGTGGGAAATGGGCGGACGAACCCCCGCCAGTCTGCAGCTCTTCTCGCAGAGAATCGCTCCCGCATACGCGGCGCCCACAGGGATGTTCAGCCGCGGTGGACGCCGGCCAACCGCTCGATACATGACGTCGATGATGTCTGCGAGGGCGTGGACGTCGCCGTCTGAGACGTTAAAAACCGCACCGGCGGCTGCCGGATGTTCGGCGGCAAGCACCGCCGCCTGTGCCAGATCGCTGTCGTATACGACGGTCCGGCGGTTCCGGCACGCGCCGACCTGAACGAACCGGCGCCGGACGATAGCTTCGGCCAGCCGCCGGTAGTTGCCTTTGACGCGCGGCCCGTACGCGGCCGCCGCCCGCAGTACTGTTCCCGCCTGCCCGGCTGAGAGTACCAGCTGCTCGGCTCTAAGTTTTGTTCGCCCATAGGGAGTGTTTGGGGCGGGCCGGGTCGATTCGTGAAGGAGCTTTGCACTCGAAGGTCCGTACACGGCGACAGTGCTCAGGAAGACGACGCGGCGAACACCTTCGGAAATGGCTGCGCCGACGACGTTTTCGGTGCCTCCGACGTTCACCCGTTCAAACTGACGATCGAGGTCCGCCGCGTTCTGGAATTGATGGAGCAAGGCGGCCAGGTGCACCACTATGGTCGTCCCAGCGGTCGCGGAACGGACGGCGTCGGCGTCACAGATATCGCCGATACGCACGTCGATGCCCGATGGCAGCAGGTTGGCGGGCGGCGCGTGCCTGGACAAGGTGCGGACCGAGTGGCCGGCCGCAAGGCAGGCGCGAACTACCGAAGGCCCGACCGCGCCCGTCGCCCCTGTTATGAGGACGAGATCAGACACCCATCCGCTTCGGTCTGCGCGCGGCCGCCACTTCGCGGACGAGCGCGTCGTATTGCCCGCTGACCGACTCACGCGCGTACTCAGTCACAACGTGCGCCCTTCCCGACTCGCCCATCGCTGCGCATGCAGCCGGATTATCCTTCGCATCCGCCACGGCCCGGGCGAGCGCCTCAGGCGAGTCGGGCGGCACGACCATCCCGCAGCCGGTCGACCTGACGAGCTCCGCAAGGTCTGAGTTGGCGTCGGCGCACGCCAGCACTGGCCTCTCGCACGCCATGATGCGGTACACCTTGGACGGAATCGCGTCGGCGCCGGTATTGGTGGCGAGCGACACCAGGCACACATCCGACGCCGCGTAGATCTGAGGAACCAGACCATACGCTTGATACGGGAGGAACCGCACGTTGGACAATCCCCGGTCCCGCGCCATCGCCATAAGCGTGCTCCGCGACGATCCGTCGCCGACGAGCAAGAACAGGAGGCCTTGATCGTGTCTCAGGAGCGCTGCTGCATGCAGCACGATCTCCAGCCCCTGCGCAGGTCCCATGTTTCCCGCGTACGACACCACGAATGGCTCATGGATGCGGTGCTCATGCTTGAACCCGTTGCCGCGCGACAGGGGCGCCATGTCGTGGACGTCCACGAAATTCGGGATGAGACGGACCTTGTCGTCGGATACTCCTTTGTCGAGGATTCGGCGTCGCATCCTTGGCGCGATGACGGTGATGATCCGTGCGCGGGCATAGACGAAGCGCTCGAGTGCGAGCAGGACCCTGATTATCGAACGCCTCTTGACCGCTCCCAACGCAATCGCGATGTCCGGGTAGAGCTCCTGCACGTTATAGATGTAAGGCGCGCGGTACAGACAGGCCAGCAGCCAGGCGCATAGCCCAATCGTCAACGGCGGCGACGGTGCGAGAATGACGTCCACCCGCCGGACCAGTGCAACCGCCGCGATGAGGCTGAGTACGTGAAACTGACTCCAGGCCAACAGTCTGGAGAACACCCTCCCGCTCTTTCTCGGCATGCCCACGTGCAGAACCTGGATCCCGTGAAATTCGCTGCAAGAAAGCAGGGGACCCCATTTGCGAACAAGCGGCTGCCGTGTCTCGGCGTTGAGGTCGCGGTTATAGTGAGGTACGGTCGTGACCACCGTCACCTCGTGTCCGGCGGCCCCCAAGTCTGTTGAAAGCTCACCCAGTATGACAGCGGTAGAGACGTTGTCTGGTGGAAATACCAGCGTGAGCACCAGGATGTGAGCCATCGACTCGAGGCGTTGCCTCAGGCGCCCAGCGCCGTACGCATGAGGTCGTCCTTCTGCGCCGGGGTCGGGTAGCTAATCAAGACGGCTCTGTACACACCCTTGAACACGAAGAGGCTTCCCGCTGCGGCACCGACCACCCCGCACGCGGCGATCAATTGGGCCATATCGGCGAGCGAGCCCGCTCCGCCAAGCACCGTCATCGGCAGCCGCGTCGTCTCCCTGCAGATTCTCGCGAGCGTCAGGTCGTACCCCTTCATCTTCCCGTCGTTGTCGATGGAGTTGACGACAATCTCGCCGGCGCCCAGGGACTCCGCCTGTGCGATCGCCTCGGCAGCCGACTTTCCGGTATTCGTACGTGCGTTGTACGTTCTGACCTGATAGTCCGTTCCGTTCGCGGAGCGGCTCACGTCGAAGACGACCACGACGCTCTGGCTCCCGATCTCCTGCGCGATCGCCGAGATCAGTCGCGGGTTTTCGATCGCCGCCGAGCTAATCGCAATTTTTTCCACCCCGAGGCCGATAATCGTCTTGGCCTGGTCCACCGATTTGATGCCGCCTCCGTAACACAGGGGCATGCGACACTCGACCGCGAATTGCGCGATCAGCTTCAGATTCGGGCCCGCACCGGAGGCGGAGGCGTCGATGTCGAGGACGATCAGCTCGTCCGCTTCCTTCTCGTTGAATATCTTCACCGCGTTGATCGGGTCGCCGACGTACTTCTCGTCCTTGAACTGCACGGTCTTGACGAGTCCGCCGTTCCTGAGCAACAGGCATGGCGTGATCCGGGGCCTCAACACCTACATGTCCCCAAAATTCCGCAGCAGCCTGGCCCCGTAGTGATGGCTTTTCTCTGGATGAAACTGCACGCCGAGCACATTTTCCGCGCCGGCAGCGCACGGGAAGTCCACTCCGTAGTTCGACACGGCGATCGTGTTCTCGTCGCGGTCGCACTGGAAATAATAGGAGTGAAGGAAGTAGAACCGCGCGCCTGAGTCGAGTCCCGCGAACAGCTTGTGGTTCACCGCAGGGCGGACATCGTTCCACCCCATATGAGGCACCGGCAGCGTCTCGGCGGGAATGAGAGACCGAAGCGTCCTGACGCGGGCGTCGAGCCACCCCAATCCGGGCAGCCTCCCTTCGTCGCTCCCCTGCGCGAGAATCTGCATCCCGACGCACACGCCCAGGATCGGCACACGCTGCCGCAGCGCCAGATCGTCCAGCGCTTCTCGCATCCCGGATTGTTCGAGGCGCTCCATTGCGTGGTCGAACGATCCGACGCCTGGCAGGATGACCTTCGAGGCGCCGCGCAGCTGGTCGGCGTTCGCGGCCGTTTTCGCATCGATGTTCAGCCGATGATAGACATTCAGAAAAGCGCGGACGTTGCCCAAGCCGTAGTCGACAATCGTGATCATCGGATGATGGCCTTCTGTACTCCGAGCAGGCGCAGCACCTGCGTGCCCGCGTTGATCATCGACATGCTGTTCCTGTAGTCCCGGTAAGACCGATTTGGCCCCTTCATCAGATCGCGCAGCGCCTCCACGGTGATGTCGAGCTTGGTCGCGACGTACTCGAAATCGTGCGCGATCGTCTCGTCGTCGTAGGCGTGCTGGCCGATCTTCTCCAGCGCCTCGTCGCGGGTCATCTGCTTGGTCAGGATCAGACTCGAGAAGTGCGCTCTCCGCTTGTCATAGCCGAACTTGGTCGGGAGCCAATAGCCTTCGTAGAATCTCGTGAAGCGCGATTCGTAATGCTTGTGGGCGTAGCGCTGCCATCCGAAGCGATCGACGAGCAATTGCATCGCGTCTTCTTTGACGTAGGGCACGCTGTTCAGGGGCTTGACGACACGGATACCCTTCAGACAACGGTAGTACAACTTGTAGGTGAAGATGTCGGCCATCGGGAAGGTGTGGAGCGGCCGCGATCCGAAGCGGCGGTGGATATCCTTGAGTTGACGCAGATCGGATGCGTGGTAGTGCCACTCGAGCGGTTCCCGCACGCACTCGGTCGAGTAATTCGCGCCGGTCAAGATGTACTTGATACCGTGCCTGGCCGCGAAGTTGTACAGGCCCGCAAAGAAGGCATGATCCTGCGGCGTATCCAGGTGCGGCACCTGTGCCTTGAAGAATGCAAGCTGCAGGTCCCGCATCTCCCGCCAGTCCACGACCTCGGTGTGGAGATCCAGCCCGAGGCCGTCCACCAGTCTCTCGATGTTGTTGACCGCCTGCTGTGAGTTCCAGCCAGCATCCACGTGGAGGAGCAGCGGGCGCAAGCCGAGTTTCTCTTTCGCCAGGTAGGTGACGTAGGAGCTGTCGACGCCGCCGCTGATGCCGATGACGCAGTCGTGATCGCGCCCCTGGCCGTGGCGCCGTATTTCTTCGACAACGTGGGCGAGGTGCCGCGCGCCTGTCTCATCGGGATGCCAGTTCGGCAGGATATTCTGATAGTAGTTGTTGCAGTAGTCGCACCATCCACGGGCGTCGAACGTGATGCCGGAGTCGGAGGTGTCCATGATGCAGTTCGCGCACACCCGATACGCGCTGTACACCGTCCGTGCCTCATGTATGATCGTTGGAGTCATCGAGTGCGGTCGCAGAATAGAAATCAGATTACGGAGGCTTTAGGTTGACCGAAAATCTCCGACAGATCACGGCCGCCAACTATGAACCGCGCAGATCGCGTCATTGAGGAACGGCCCCCTCGAGGATCCGCTTGAGTCGCGCGCTGAATTGCGCTCGGGTGTACCTGCTCCGGGCCTCTCTGCTGTTCGCGAGTGCGATTGGTAGCAGCCTACCTGGGGCTGCCGTGATCCCGTCCAGAACGGCGGCGACAGATTCCGGAGATCGAGGCTGGATCTGGAAACCGTTCACATCGTCTTTGAAGATATCCGCCGCGCCGCCCAAGCCAGTGGTGACGACGACGCAGCCTGAGGCGTAGGCCTCAAGGATAGAGATCGGCTGGCCTTCGAGGACCGCTGTCGGCAAACAGAAGACGTGCGCTTGGGAGAACAGTTGCGCTTTTTGGGCGTCGTCCACGACGCCGACGTAGTTCATGCCTTCAACGCCGGCGATTTTGTGGAGAAACGCCCGCTCTTCCGCTGTCGAGCGGAACATCCCAGCGAAGTCGATCTTCACATTCTCCCTGGAGGGTACCCTCAAAGCGAGGTACGCGTCGGCGAGAGTATTGAACCCCTTTTCGTGCGCCATCATGCTCAGGTAGAGGACCCTCACCGGGCGGATATTCTCGAACTTGTCCCGAATCGCCTGCTCTCCGAGAAAAAGCCGGTCGTCAGCGAAGTTCGGAACGACGTGTATTCGGGCACGGTGTACCACTTCGGCGAACACATGTACATGCCATTCCCCAGACACGATAACGCCCGCGAGCCGTCGAATGAATATGTTGTTGACGCGGCGGAGCAAGGGGTGTCTGTCGAAGAGCTGCGTCTTGATGCTGCCTCCGTGGAGGTGGATGTACATGCTGGAGAGACGCCCTAGGCACAGAAGATAGATCGCCAGGTCCTTCAGGTTACCTGCCATTGACTCGGAGATCGTCAAGTACACAGCGTCCGTAACTGCGCTCTTGCTCCAAATCTTCTGCAGTGCCGTCGCTACGGATAGTGTCCGTCGCACGGTGACGGTCCCGTCGTGTCGACTCTCGGCACTGAGATCGACGACGGTCACCTCATGCTGTTCGCGGAGATCGTCGAGAAGGGCTTTCGAGGCGAGTGAGTGCCCGGTTACGGGCGGCGGAAACGGAGCGACGAGGAGAATCTTCATCGGTCACTGAATCATCGAACCTCGCGCGATACACAGCTGATGCAAATCCATCTCACTTGACGGCACAAATACGCGCCCCTTCCGACAATTTCTTGCGCGCGACGGCGACGATGATTCGGCCGGGGTGTCTATCGTCCCAAGGGAAAACCGCGAGACGGCCCCGCAGCGCCAGGAGACCCTCCTCGGTCCGACCGGCTCCAACGGCTCGCTGGCGATGCCACCAGATCCAGGCGCTCCTCAGCGATGGCGCGAGGACGGCCAAGGGCCGCCTTGCGATGATGAACGCTTTTTCGATGGATGGCCACCTCGCGGGCAGCTGAGAGTGCCAGTCAATGCCCTCGAAATAGCGCGATAGGAGGGGCCGAAACTCCGAGAGCCGCCATTCGTGAATGTGGTGGGTCGAGGGCGGCGCCGATTGGACGCTGCCGAGGGGATTGGTGAATTCCCGGTTCGGCGTCGACATCATTAGGGTCCCGCCAGGCTTCAGGACGCGCCGAAGCTCGGCGAGAAACAGCTCATAATCCGGCACGTGCTCGACCGTCTCGAAGCTCGTGACGACGTCGAACTCCTCCTCGACGAACGGGAGCTTCGTGCCATCGCCGACCTCAAAGGCAACATCCTCGCTGGCATAATGCGACTGCGCATAGTCCACGGCCTGTTCCGAGATGTCGATCCCTACGACGCTGATACCCGGAGCCGAGTCTGCCAAGTATCTGGATCCATAACCAATCCCGCACGCGATATCCAAGACTCGACATGGCGCCCTAAGGCGTTCGGCGGCGAAGATATAGCGACTGAGGTGTTCCTGGTGCTCGGCATCCGTGGGGTCGAAATGAGTGAGCTGGGCTTGACCCAGGACACGCTGCCTCTGGATGAACTCTCGAATGTACTCGTCCATGCTCACTTCGCCCATCTATGTCAACTCAGTCGGGTCGATCGCGGCGTCCTGCCGGCACATCTCCCGCAGTCCCTCCTGCAGCGAGAATTCCGGGCTCCAGCCGAGGCAGGCCTTAGCCTGGGCAATATCCGCGACAGTGTCCATGGTTTCGTTCCTGCGTCGCTCTTCGCTTGAAACCACGGGCAGGGAAGTTCCCCACACATCTTGGATGACCGAGATCACTTCGGCGACCGAATGGCTAACGCCGGAGCCGATGTTGAAGACGCCGTACGACGATTCCCCCTCCAAGGCACATTCTATCGCCCGCACGACGTCCGCCACGTAGACGTAATCCCGCTTTGGCGCGAGATCCCTCACCCGGATCTCGCACCCGGAACGAGCCTGTCGAATGATCAACGGAATGAGGAACTGAGCGGACTGTCCCGGACCGTAAACGTTGAACGGCCGGAGGATGGTCGTGCTGATTCCGAAATTCTCCGAATAGAACCGGCAGACGTTCTCGGCGAGGATTTTCGACAAGGCATAGGGGCTCGCGGGAACTACCGGGGCGTTCTCCGGGATCGGCCCATTAACGGAGACGCCGTACAAGTATGAGCTCACGAAGACGAGCCGGGCACCGCGTGCGCGGCAGTACTCGAGCGCTGCCACGGTGCCGAGGACGTTGGTCCGAAGACAAGAAGCGGGCTCCGCCCAGCTGTCCGGTACGGATGCCTTCCCCGCCAGATGAACCACTGCGTCTGCCTTGGGAAGGGCTGCCCAAGTAGATTGATCGGCGACGTCGCCCGAGGCACGAGTGACTTCGAGGACCCGATGGCCAGTCTCTCGGAGCCCCCTCGTCACGTTCCGGCCGATAAAACCCGACGCGCCCGTCACGAGAATGCAGCTCATACTGCAGTTCGATCCTGGGCGCGCGGGGATTCACCTGGCACGACGGTCGTGGGCGCAAATGCGGTCAGCCCTCGGATGAAGTTCTGAATAACGACTTCCCGGTCGAACACGGCGCGATAGCATTCGGCGCTGACCTCTCCCATCTCAGGCCAGTCCGCTATGCGCAACATCATCGTTTCAAATGCCTGCCTCACTCTGACTGGGTTTGATGGGTCAAGCAGGTACCCGTTGGCACCGGGAATAACCGCCTCGTAATGATTTCCGCACCTTTCGGAGACCAGCACTGGTAGATGCATCCTCAACGCCTCGACAAGCGCCAGCGGGCTGGCGTCCGTGAACGAGGGCAGTAGAAAAACGTGAGCCTGCTTGTAAAGGGCGGCAAGCCGATCCGTGTCACAGAATCCACACAGCTGGATATGCCCCTCGAGCTGGTGTTCCTGGATGAATCGCCGGACGAGGTTCTCATCGGGGCCGTCTCCAGCGATCAAGAAACGAGCTCGGCGCGTGTTTTCATCGCCGATACAGCTGAAAAAATTGACGATGCCCTTGATTCGTTCCGTCAGCCGGACGGGCATCAAGAACGTCGCGACGGGGTTCGCGTAGCGAATCACGAGCTCCGCGTCGGAGATGTCGAATCGTTCCTCTTCGATCGTATTCGGGAGCGGGATGAACCTCCTGGCGCCAATACCCCACTTTTCCATCGTTAGTTCGGTCATCTTTCCCGAGCTGATCTGGGCGCCGCGGGACGAGTTGTATACGAACCGGCGGACGAGACGTTTAGCCACGTTCTCGCGGCGCGCACCGATCGTCAAAAAGTTCGCTTCCGACCAGAAATGCAGCTCACCCTTGAAAATGCGCAACCGCTTCAAAAGGGCGAGCACTAGCACGTCAGGGTCGTTCCAGCCGCCCCCTACGATTACGTCCGTGTGTCGTTGCCGGAACAGCCTTACGAGAAGGCGTGGGTTGAAGTGGATGTGGAAGCGTCCGATCATTGCGTAGAAGCCACTGTCGATGTAGAACGGGTGTCGCATCTTGGACTCGTCGATCCGCCAGCTGCGATCGCGCTCCGTGCGACGCATGTAGTAAACCTCGAAATCCAGTCCCTGCCGATGCAGCTCGTTGTACATCGCAACGCGATAGGGGGCGGGGATGTTCGTCAGGAAGATGTACTTCTTCGGCATCGCGTCCGCCTATCGGATCTCCGGTGCTTCCATTTCCCGCTGACTGGTCGCTTCTACAGAGAGTCGCTTCATGGTCAGGGTCTTAAAGGCGAGGTGGGGAATGAAATTGAGGAGCCTGAAGAACGCCACCACTCCGAGATAGGGAAGGATCGACCCACGGTACGCATAGCACAGTGGCAGAGGGAGACGCTTTCTCCCGATCCGCAGTTCGCGGAAGTCGAAGTTCACGTAGCTGTGGGTTCGACCCCGCTCCCCGTAGAGGAAGAGGGCGTACTTCAGGGCACCGACGCGCGGCTTTGGGTCAAGTCGCGGCTGGATGAGCGATTCGAGGTCGTTCAGAGTATTTGGGCAATACACGACGTCGAGGTCGCGATAGGCCGCACCGCCCATCAAGACGACCGGCTTCCCCCAATACGCCGCCTCCACGCCAGCCGTCGAACCGAACACGAACACCTTCTCCGAGTTGTGCATCAACCGATAGGTCGAGACGGGGGACGCCGCCGGGATAACCGTCATGTTCCGATAAGAGCTAAAGAGCCTAGGAAGTGCTGTGTGATAGGAGAACGGAACGTCGCGCAGGTTTGGATGGACTCGCAGATAGAAATGGATAGACGGGTCCGCTGCGGCCTTCTCGACCAGGAAGCGAACCCCGTCCACCTGGCTTGGAAACAGCTTGTGACGGTCGAACGACTCCCCGACACAAAAGAACTCGTCTTCCGACGAGTTGAAGATGACGAAATTGCGTTTTCTGTTGTCCCACTGGGCGGGAAGAAGGCTCGGGTCCTGAAGGTCGACGTACACACTGTCGGAGGCCATCTCTCCTTCTCGCCGTGCGTTGAAGAACGCGGTAGCTACCGCTTCCTTGTCCTCCCGTCGCGACCAGGCGTTCCAGTGCTCTTCGATCAGCGGCGTGATCTTCTCGATCTCGTGGGGCAGTCCGTCTGGTATCCGAACCTTCCGCTGCGTTTGCCTCCTACGCGAAAAGGTAACCTCAAACACGACTGACTTGACCTGCCGCGCGCGGGTGACTTCCAGCATCGGACGCAAGCTCGCGTACCGTCCGTTGAACAACCAGACTTCGTCGGGCTGGAAACGATCGAGCATCGAATGCGCCGCACTAGTGAGGCGGGCAGCGGCTCGTAGTGCGTCGTCGAAGAACCCGCGATTAGACCGGTTGAACGCAGGATTCAGGTTTCTCGTCATGGACACGTACGAGGACACTACGCCGAGTCCGATCTTCACTCCGCGGTACTCCAGCGCCTTGACTTCGTCAATCGAATCGTACTTGAACGTGGATTCGTCGATCCTTGACACCTCTCCTCTGTCAAGGAAGTCCGACAACGACTTATGGATCAGCTGCCGGTGACAGTGCTGACGAAATAGCAGCCATGTCGAAACGCGACACTCGGCGCAACGGACGGACGACTGCTCGGCATTTACGTCGCAAGGCGCCAGTTGTCCCGAGCACGTCACGAACAGCACCGAGTGATCCTCTTCTTCCAAGCGCTCGAGCGCCTCGTCAAGGAGCACGGCCATACCGGGATCGAAGGAGTAGGGGTGGTATACCAGGATTCTCATGCTGAAAATATGTGGGTAGGAGCGACGACTGGACGTGAGCGGGACCGTTAACTAGCTCGCAGGTCTCCTTGCTACGATCTTGACTTGGGAATTGTGTCTCTTCAGGGTGCCATAGGCGAAGCTACATGCATCGAAGAATCGACGACCGAGTTTCGCGACTACGTAGTAGAACGGAGGCCAGAGGTGATAGAAGCCGCCGACGGTGACGACCTCGTAGCCAGCGCTGGAGAAAAGGTTGCCGAGCGTCATGGGGTTCCAAGTGTAGAGGTGGTTGTCGATGCTCCCCGGCGACCACCGGTTGCCGATCGCCTCGTGCGGAACGTAGCAGACGAAGAGGCCGCCAGGCTTCAGCTTCTGTCGCAGGGCGACGAGTTCAGCGAAGGGACAGGCGCAGTGCTCCAAGGCGTGATTCGAGATGATCACGTCGGCTGCGGCGTCGGGCAGATCGCTAACACGGGGGACCGTCACAATACCGTTCTCGGCCTCGGCCGCGGTTCTTGCTCGACTGCTGACCTCTACCCCAATCCTCTCGGCGCAGGACAGGTTCTTGAGGATGTACGCCGCGCCGCACCCGAAATCGACCACGCGATCAGCGGGGGTTACGTATTTCGTGAACTTGGTGAGCTCAGCCCAACCGCTGAATTCGCCGATCGTTCGTTGATATTCGAAGTATGCCTCGTCGTAATGAGCAACTGGATCGGGAGCCGTCGCCCCCCTAGACGGGCCTGTCGCCATCGGACCGCCTCCCCTCGGGCACAGTCATCAGGCGTTTGCGCCCTCGTGCCAGATAGAGATAGAAAAGTGCAGAGTACAGAATCAGTAGATTGTAGCCGAGGCTCTTCAACATTGAACTCGTGAATCCGAGGGCGGGCAGGACAAAGATAGGCCCCAGTACCATCAGACTGGCGAACGATAGCGGTTTCCTCCGAGGCGGACTCAGCGCGTTCACCAGCCAGGCGTAGAACATGACGAAGAGCATCGTGCCCACGTATCCGAGGTCGAAGAGGAGGTTGGCGATCAAGCCAGCGAACCTGTCGTAATGATCGGCCCACATCGTCATCAGTGCCTCGACGATCGCGTTCGGAGGGTAGTCGATGAGGCCGAGCTTGTCCGCCACGGTCAGGACGAGAGGGGATGACAGCCTACCTCCGAGGGTGTGAAACTCGTAGCGTGCCATCACGTAGTTGCTGTTCTTGTACCACTGCGAAGCGTAATCGAACACGCTGTATAGAGCGTCGTTTTTGATGAACGAGTCGGCGTATAGGGCGTCGCCGTAGGAACGGTACGTGGAGAATCTGTTGCTCGTTACATTCCAGAAGACCGCCCCCGCAGTGACAAGGATAGCCGCGGCAGTCGCGCAGAAGACGTACCGCTGCCGCAGTCGGAACGCCCGCCAGAAGAAGGGGACGTAAATCGCGTAGATCGCGAAGTAGTACACCAGTGTCGAGCGACTGAAAATCGAGATGCCCTCGAGAATGATGTTCGTCGACAGCAGCAAGCAGCAGATCGAGAGCAGGTGCCGTCTCTTCACCATATAGTGCAGGTGCAGCGGGATGAGGAAAACGGCGGTCGGGTTTAAATAGATGGCGATGAGATGTAGCGTGTGGTTGACGGGGAGGCTGGCGGCGATCACCGAACTGTCGGTGCCGTTCTTGTAATCAGTGTAGTCGGAGGCCGTGGTGAATGCCTGGTAGCAGGCGATCGCGAAGACGACGAACGCCACAGCATGGATCGCCAGCAGGAACAGCGTTGCACGGTGAAGCCTGCGCGGGTTGGGCTCCGCGATCGCCCTGCCGAAGGGATAGCGCTGCCAAGGCAGAATCATCACAGTCAGCATGGCTGCCAAGAAGAGCAGGTTCAAATACTCGAAGAACGTCGTGAACGTGTAGTCGTTCCCGATAATGACTCCGCAGAACAGACTACCCAGGTAGATCGAGATCAAGGCCAGGGCCGGCGACGCGGGCCTGCGAACCGCGAGAAAAACGAACAGGACGCCAAAGTACGTCAGGAGTACCACGGCATCAAACAGCCGAGCGACGGACGATGGCACCCTCGCCGACACGTCACAACCAAGTGCCTCCTTTCGATCGCCATGGAAGGTCGTAGAGCTGATTCGCGTGGATCAGCACGACAACGAACGTGAGCAGAGATACGAGGCAGCCGGCGTAGAGAGCGCCCTGGATACCGAAAGCCGGCACGAAGATCAACGCGAGCGCCACCTGCAGAACCGAAGAGAGGAATGTGATCGCGCCTAACACTTTCGTCTTACGCCGGTAGAACGCGTAGCCGGAGACAATGGAGTACATTCCGTCGAAGTAGAGCGCGAGAAACACGTACGGGATCAGACGAGTGGCCTCGAGATATCCCCCTCTAAAGAGGAGTGGGATCGCGAACGCCATCATTAGCCATCCAACCAAGCACACAGCTAGGAGGATAGTCGCGAACCTGTAGGTGTTCCTGACGAGTCTCGCCCTAATTACGGCCCCTTCCTCGTTGGGTACGGCATCAAGGGCGGTGAGATCTCTGAAAATGGACGGCGAATAGGCCGAGAAGAAAGAGTCGGTAAAGACGCCCACGATGCCGCCTAGCGTCAGCGCAATGGAGTAGATCCCGTTGGCTGACAAGCCGATGTAGTTCGCGATAATGAGCTTGAGCATTCCCGACTTCAACCAGAACGAAAGCGTGTGCGGCAGCAGCGGCAATCCGAACTCGAAGGCGTCTTTGATCTCTGCGAACTTCACGCCCCTAAAGAGACGATCGTCTCGCCAAAAGGACCAGAGGGAAAACAGCATGGCCGCGAATGCAGCGCCAAAGATGCTCAGCACCCTTCCCTGCCAGTTCCATTTCAGTCCCACTACGAACACAATCGCGAGAACCGCCGAGATGAGTGACTGCGAGAGCTGGAAGATGCTGAACGGGATCGACTTGAGCTGCATCCGGAGCAGCGAGGCGTAGAGGGTACAGACGGCGGTCGAGAATGCCGTCAGGAGCGCAACTAGCTGCCAGAACCGCGTCAGAGCAAAATAGTGGTAGATCGACTGCGACAGCACCGAGGATACGACCAACGAAACGACCGTCAACGCCGCGATGAGATAGACCAAGTTCGACAGGTAACTGGAGAGACTGGCCTTGTCCAACTTGAAGTAGGAGACGTTCAGAGCCGAATAGGTATTCAGTGCGCACAAGGCGATCAGTATCTGGTTCAGAACACTGAAGTTCGTCAGTAATCCGTAGTCGGCAGGAGACAGGTAGGCGGCGATTATCGGCAGAAGAATGAATGGGATGCCCTTATTGACAACGTCCGCGATCGCGTAAGTGGCGGTCGATCGGATAAGCGGGCTGCGCACGATCCGGACGACCGGGGACGGCATCCACGTGGAGGCCGTCTCAGAGACCAATGCCGGCGGCTCACTCGCAGGAGGCAACTCATGAACAGGATCCTGAGGCGCCGGGTCAGCCAGCGACGATCTCCATCATCCCTTCGATAACCCGCTCCTGCTGCGTGTCGGTAAGCGAGACGCTCGAGGGCAGGCTGAGTCCCGTCGCGAAGATCGTTTCGCCAAAGGCGCCGCCGAGTCGCGCCGCATGCTGATAGAACGGCATCAGGTGGGACGGTGCCCAGACCGACCGCGTCTCGATGCCTGCTCGCAGCAGCCGTTCCTGTACGAAACTGCGATCCACGCCCACGATCGCCGGATCGATAAGCACCGAGTACAGCCAGAATGTCGGGGACGCCCAGTCGGGTTCAGGTGGCACCGTGATGCCCGGGATGCCGCCGAATGCCTGACGGTATCGGCAGGCGATTTTCCGCTTCCTCTCGATGAAGGAATCGAGCTTCTCCAGCTGCGCGATGCCGAGGGCGGCAGCGAGGTTGGTGAGCCGATAGTTGTAACCGATCTCATCATGGAGGTAGTCAGGTCCGGGTAGACGTGCTTGGGTCGTGAGATGTTTGGCCCGCCTGGCCAATGTGGCGTCCGACGTCACCACCATTCCACCGCCGCCGGTCGTGATGATCTTGTTGCCGTTGAAGCTGTAGCAGCCGAGGCGGCCGATGGTACCAACTTGCCTCCCAGCGAGCGACCCGGTCGAATAGCTGGCCCCGAGCGCCTCCGCCGCATCCTCGATTAGACAAATCCCGTGCGTCGCGCACGCCTCCTGGATCGGCGCGAGGTCTGCAGGCAGGCCCAGGACGTGCGCCACGAGGACCGCCTTTGGCATCTTGTCACCGCGTCGGGCGCGCCGCGCGAGTTCGTCGGCGAGCAGGGACGCGGACATGTTCCACGTAGCCGGATCTGCGTCCACTAGTACGGGCACTGCGCCCTGGTACGTGATCGGGTTCACGGTCGCCACAAAGGTGAAATCGGAGACGAATACGTCGTCGCCGCGGTCGACGCCTGCGACCCGAAGGGCGACGTGGAGCGCTGCGGTCCCGTTCGAGCAGGCAACCGCGTGTTGACTTCCAACGTAGGACGCGAACTCTCGTTCGAAGCGGCCGACGAAAGGACCCACCGACGACACGAAATTCGTATCGAGGCATTCCTGGAGGTACTTGGCCGCGTTGCCATCCAGGCACGGCACGGCCAAAGGAATCCGCTCGTCACACATGGTAGCGTTCCGCGTCATACAGGTGGAGATTGTTCTCGAGCCAGCGAGCCGTCCGCGTAAGACCGTCCTCCAACGACACAGCCGCCTCCCAGTGCAGCCGCTGTCGGGCGCGGGACGGGTCTGACTGGAGGACGAGCACCTCGCTCGCATCGGGCCGGAACCGGGCCCTCTCCTCAACCACCGTGCACGATACGCCGAGTACGCGACACGCGGTCTCGAACAGATCCGCTATGGAGAGCGCGCGTCCCGTGCCGAGCTGAATCACCTCACCCTCGATACCATCCACTTCGCCGGCTCGCAGAAAACCGTGCACGGTGTCGCTGACGTACGTCAGGTCCCTCCGCGGATCGAGTCGTCCCAGTCTCACCTCAGGCTTGCCAGCCAACAGCTGGAGAAGAAGGGTGGGGAGAACCGCACGCGTCGATTGCCGCGGACCATATGTGTTGAACGGCCGTAGCGTCACGACGGGCAAGTCAAAAGAGTGGTAGTAGGCTTCGCACAGCTTGTCGGCGGCGATCTTCGTCGCGGCGTATGGCGATTGTCCGCAGACGGGGTGGGTTTCCAGAATGGGAATGGTCGCCGGTGTGCCATACACCTCGCTGGTCGACGTGTTGATGACGCGGCGGCACCCCGCCCGGCGCGCGCCCTCCAGGACATTCAACGTCCCCCTGACATTCGTATCTACAAACGATTCTGGCGCCACGTAGCTATAAGGAATCGCGATGAGCGCCGCGAGATGAAAAAGCGTATCGATCCCCCGGCACGCATCCTCCACGAAGCGCGAGTCGCGGACATCCCCGAGCCGTACATCGAGGCTGGCCTTTACCGCCGCCTCAGCGCTATCGAGCCAGCCGAGCGAACCATTCGAGTTGTACAGGCAGAAAGCCCGGACGTCAGCGCCTGCGGCGACGAGCCGTTCGACCAGATGACTGCCGATGAACCCGTCTGAGCCGGTCACAAGGACCTTCCGGCCGGCCCAGGTCATAACGATGACACCTCCCCCCTCGCGCGCCGCAGCTCGTGTCGCTGCCCAACGTCGATCCAGTCTTCTTCAATGTTGAACACGCCAACCGTCTCGCGGCGCTCGAGGCACTCCTCAACGAGCGCGGGAAGTGGGAAGTCGGTCGCTTTTGGCACTCGCGTAATGAGATCGGGCGCCAAGATGTAGACGCCGGCGTTCGCCAGCCATGACTGCGTCGGCTTTTCCCTCAATGCCACGACGCGGTCGCTCTCCAGTTCGATTACACCGAACGGGACGGTGTGCACGTACTCATGCACGGCGACGGTTGCCTTGTGCCCTTTGTTCAGGTGCGCGTCGAGCATTCGACCGACATCCAGCTGGGTGACGAGATCGCCATTCAGGACGAGCACCGGGTCGTCGGGCTGCACCACCAGAAGGGAGAGTGCGCCGCCGGTTCCGAGTGGGGCTTCCTCCCTGAGGTATTCGATGCTGCAACCGAAGTCAGATCCATCGCCAAAGTGACGCTCGATGATCTCCGCCTTGTAGTGGACCGAGATGAAAACGCGTCGAAATCCGTGTCCGACGAGATGAAGAATGATCCGCTCGAGGATAGGCCGCCCAGCCACCCTGAGCATCGGCTTTGGAACCGAGTCGGTGATCGGGCGGAGGCGCTCGCCTCGTCCGCCCGCCATCACCACCGCCCAGTTGGGACGTGGCGTCGCACCGAGAACGTCACGCAGGAGATGCAACCCAATCAGCAGTCCCGATTCATCGAGGATGGGAATCTGCTCGAGCACGCGCGCGCGCATGAGGTCAAGCACTTCCGCCCGACTCGTGGCGGCGCCGACCGCCGTGAACCGACGATTTGCATAGGGCACGGCCATGGCGTCCAGCGTGGCGCCTCGCAGGATCGCTCGGCGCACGTCTCCATCGGAAAGCGTCCCGACAAGTCTTCCGCGCTCGTCGGTCACCAGCGCGATCTCGACGGCGCCGACGTCGATCGCCTCCATGGCGGTGCGGATCGTTGCCGTCTCCGGGATGACGATCTGACGCAGGGACCGAAGCGCCGCCGCGCTGCTGCCGGGATCGTGCCTCATCATGGTCTACGCTCCGTGGGTGCGGTCGGAACCATCCGCTCGCGAGAAGGGACGCGCCGGCACTCCGATAACCACGGCCTCCGCCGGCACGTCTCGAACAACCACCGCACCGGCGCCGACGACCGACCAGTCGCCAATGCTGCGACACTGCACGACCGTGGCTCCCGCTCCCACGTGTGACCCGACGCCGACCGAGACGGAACCGGCGAGCCTCGCACCACTCGCGATGTGAACGTGCTCAGCGATCCGGCAATCGTGCTCGACAATCCCACCCGTGTTCACGATGACGTTCTGGCCGAGCGACGCCCCGGCATTCACCACGCTGCACGCCAGCAGTTGGCAGCCTGCTCCGATCGTGCTGCGGGCCGAAACAATGGCGGAAGGGTGACGAACCGTCAGCGGCACCAGACCTGAAGAGCAACCAAGATTGAACAGGCGAGCTCGCGGTCGATTGTCCCCAATGCCTCCCAGACCAACGACGAAGTGTACGACACCCGATGCGCGCAGTTCGGAGAGCATCCCGTCGGTGCCGAGAACCGGCACCCCGAGGACTCGCTCGCCGGTCTGAAGATCCTCGTCGAGCACGCCCACGAGCTCGGCGACGCCGGTCTCGAGAATGCAGTCAATCAACACCCGCGCGTGTCCGCCACCACCCAGGATCACGCAGGCGGTCATCATGGCGCTCACATCAGACCTCTGCGACGACGGCATCGGCGAAGCGTTTGGCGACAAGGCGCTCCGAGCACTGCGTGGCGAGCAGGACCGCGGCGATTCGTTCGGCCGCGCGTCCGTCGCCATAGGGGTTCGGCATCCCGCGCAGCGATTCCCGGAAGCGATCGTCCCGCGCGCGCTGAATGCCGATCAGAATCTCGTCGCGGCCGTACCCCACATCGATCACGTTCTTCCCCCTGATACGGCCATTCTGACGTGTGCCGACATTGACAGCCGGCAGCTCGAAGCAAGGGGCTTCTATCAGCGCGCTGGACGAATTGCCGACAATAGCGGAACAGAGGGCCAGAACGCTGAGGTATGCTTCGGCCCCCAGTGTCTCAACCGCTTGCGCCGCAGGCCACTCTCGAATAAACGCTTCGACGCGCGCACGAATCGCCAGACCACCGGTGTCGGCGTTGGGCATCGTGACGAGGATGGGGAGTCCGGCCGCACGGAGTGCGGCGAACAACTCATCGGCCTGACGGCCCGCTGCTTCGAACTCCAGCGTTGTCGGGTGGAACGTGACCAGAACCGTGTCGGCGGTCACCGTGATTCCGAACCGCCGCTGCAGTTCGGCGGCCGAGAGCCGAGGCAGTCGATGGACGTTGTCGAGCCCGGGAGCGCCGGAGATCGTCACGCGCCAGGGCTCCTCGCCAAGCTGCATCACGCGCCGGGCATATTCGGCGGTCGAGACGAAGTGCAGGTGACTGAGCTTCGTCAAGCAATGACGGAGAGAGTCGTCAATCGCGCCCTCCGTCAACTCGCCTCCATGGATATGTGCGACCGGAATCTTGAACGGAAGCGCGGCCACGGCCGCGCCGTGCATCTCGAATCGATCGCCGAGCACGACGAGAATGTCCGGTTGGCTCCGCGCGAACGCTTCGCCGAACCCCAGAGTGGCCCGACCCATCGCGGCGGCGATGTCCTCCGGACGGTCGCAGTCAGAGAGAACGTCGATGCGCTCGGAAATGGGAAAGCCGTCCGCCTCGATGGCCTTCACCGTCATGCCGAATCGCGGCGAGAGGTGCATGCCGGTCACGAGCAGTCGGAGTGTGACGGTCGCCTCGTCGTCGAGGCGACGCAGAAGCGGAAGATAGATCCCGTAATCGGCGCGGGAACCGGTCACTACCGCGATCGTCCTCACTCGAACATCTCCGGCTGCAACAGCACGCCTGCCTGGACGTCGCGGGCAAGCCGTCTGCCGACCAACGACTCGAGCAGCCCGGGCGCCAACCCCGTGCCTGGCCGGCGGAGAACCACCATTGCAGGCGTCAGTACCGTTCCCCGCGAAATGAAGGAGGCTGCCACCAGGCTCTTGCGAGCCGCCATGGCGATCCCGGCTTCGGCGGCTACTGGCGCCTTGCGACCATCGCCCAAGGCCGCCTCCACCGTCCGCACCGCCTGCACCAACTGTCGGAACTCGCCGGGCTCGATGGACGAGCGGTGATCAGGACCCCGAAGCAAGCGATCGAGCGTCAGGTGCTTCTCGAGAACGGAAGCGCCCAAGGCGACGGCGGCAAGTGCAACCGTCGCGCCTTCAGTGTGATCGGAGAATCCGGTCGGCACGCCGAACGCCTCTCGCATCGTCACCAACGCCCGGACATTGGCGTCGGCAGGATCGGCCGGATAGTCGCTGACGCAGTGTAGTAGCGCGAGTTCGCGGTTGCCGGCATCGCGCACCGAATCGACAGCCCTTGCCACTTCGCGCAGCGTGGCCATTCCCGTGGAAATAATGAGAGGTCTGCCTGTGTGCGCCGCATGTCGGAGCAAACCCGTGTTCGTCAACTCCCCCGATGCCAACTTCAGAGCAGGCACGTCCAGCGATTCGAGAAGATCGCAACTGCCCTCGTCGAACGGCGTGGACAGGAACAGAATTTTTCGCTGACGACACCTCGCGACGAGCGCTTCGTGGTCCATGGCATTCAGCTCGAGGCGTCGCAACATCTCGAATTGAGATTCCTCCATGCCGGCGTTTCGCTGGTAGTCGGCGGTCGGGGCGTCCCGGACAGCAAGGCGTTCGGCGCTGAACGTCTGAAACTTGACCGCATCAGCGCCGGCCGACGCGGCGGCGTCCACGAGCTGGATCGCCATATCCAAAGACCCGTTATGGTTGACGCCGGCCTCCGCGATGATGAAGCACGGCTGCCCGGGGCCGACGCGCCGCCCTGCGATCTCGATCGGCGCGATACATCTGGCTGCGAGGAGCGCTCGCGCGACTTCCAGATCGGCGGCCGTATCCACGTCGAGCGAACGTTCAGCCGGCATCACGAAGCCGCGCGTCGTGTCGGTCCAGAAGCCTGCCGCGCGAATTTGATCCGGCGACGCCACGTAGATTGCGCCATTCGGCCTGAAGACGGGAAGAGCCTTCTGGCGCTGAGCCATGCCGTCCCGCGGCAAAACCTGCGACAGCCGGCACGCGTCGTCCAGCCGGACGTGCCACTCGATCGGATGCTCCGCAGCACAGACGCTGACAACCGGCCCCCGTGTCTCTCGAAACAGCCGCATCGCACCAATGACGTCGGCCGGTTCTATCAACGGGCTTGTCGGTTGCAGCAGCACGACCTCGGCCCATGCCTCGTCGAGTGCCATCAGTGCGTGTCTCACGACCTCGAGGGTCGGAGTCTCGTCCGCAGCGAGCACCTCCGGGCGAAGAAATGGAACCTCGGCGCCCCAACTCCGGGCGGCGTCAGCAATGGCTGGATTGTCGGTGGAACAGACGATGCGGCACTCGTCGGCAAGGCCTGCGGTGACCGCGCGTGCAATCCGTGTGGTTCGGCCGACGAGCGGCATCCCCCCCAATGTCGCAAGGTTTTTCCCTGGGAATCCCTTCGAACCGCCGCGGGCCGGAATGAGAAAGAGGACCTTCACGTCGCCTATGCAAACTCCCGCCAGACGACCCGCCGCACGTAATCTGCGTAGCTCGTGATGATTCGGGCCACCTTCTCGGATACGTTCGGGACGTCGTAGTCGCGTACTAGCCGAAGCGCACGCGTGTCGCCACGTGGCTGCGCGGCCAGGATCTCCAGTCCCTGCTGAACCCTCGCCCAGTTGAACCCGGTCATCATCACCGCCGCTTCTTCCATGCCCTCGGGCCGCTCGTGCGAGTCGCGGATGTTGAGCGCGCGCAGGTTCAGAATCGACGCCTCCTCGGTGATAGTCCCGCTGTCCGACAGCGTGGCCGCGGCGTGCATCTGGAGCGCAACGTAGTCGGTAAAACCGAATGGTTTGTGCAGTTCGACACGGTGATCCAGCGCTACACCGTTGGTCTCGATGCGCTTTCGTGTGCGGGGGTGGGTGGTCACGATCACGCGACTGCCAGTGGTCCGTGCGAGGTTATTCACAATCTCGACGAATCCGGCGAAGTGCCGCTCGTCGTCCACGTTTTCCTCGCGGTGGCAGCTCACGAGCAAGTAGCCGTCCTCTTTGAGTCCCAACCGTGTCAGGATCTCCGACCGCTGAATCTTCGGCATGAAGTGATGGAGCACCTCGAACATCGGGCTGCCGGTCGTAATCACGCGGTCCGGGGACAGGCCCTCACGAAGCAGGTACTCACGAGAGATGGCGCTGTAGGGCAGGTTTACGTCTGCGACGTGATCGACGATCCGGCGGTTGATCTCTTCCGGCACGCGCATGTCGAAGCACCGGTTCCCGGCTTCCATATGGAAAACGGGGATGCGCCGCCGCTTCGCCGCAATCGCGGCCAGGCAGGAATTGGTGTCTCCAAGAATGAGCACGGCTTCGGGCTTCACCTCGCGGAGGATCCGGTCGACCGAAATAATCACCTGCCCGATGGTTTCCGCCGCACTCTGGCCGGCCGCCCCGAGATAGTGATCCGGGGAGCGCAGTTCGAGATCGTCGAAAAATACCTGGTTCAGTTCGTAATCGTAGTTCTGTCCGGTATGAACGATGACGTGATCCATGTGCCGATCGAGGGCAGCCATCACGCGCGACAGACGGATGATTTCCGGCCTGGTGCCCAGAATCGTCATCACCCTGAGCTTACCCACGCTGTACCTCGAGATAGTGAGTGTCCGGGCGTTGCTGGTCCAGTATCTCGGATGCCCAGAACAGCACGATCATTTCGGTGCTTCCCACGTTCTGTATGTTGTGGGTCATGCCGGGCGGGATGTCTACAACCTTGAAGTCCCTTCCCGATACTCGGTACTCGGTGATCTCGTCGTCGAGAATCGTTCGGAATCGGATGATGGCGTCGCCCTCGAGTACACAGAACTTCTCGACCTTCATGTCGTGGACGTGATTGCCCCGGGTGATCCCGGGGTGGGTTCGCGACACGAACATCTGCCCGAAATGCGGTGACCTTAACAACTCGGCTAGGGTACCCCGAGCGTCGGTGCGCTGCTCGAGGGGAGAGGCCAAATCGTCGGGCGGGAGGTAAGACATGTAGGTGCCGAGCAACCGACGGGTGAACGCATCACCCGTGTCTGGAACCAGGAGGGTACGGCGCATTGCACGAAACCCGCGAATCCGCTCGGCGAGTTCGCCAAGAGTGATGGTGAAGACCGGGCGAACTTCTGCGCGGATCACTCCCACGATCCGTGCCTCGAGGTGGGTCAGGAACTGCGCGACGACATCGTCGCTGTGCACAAGCTCGACGACGTTGGCGGGATTGGAGATCGTAATAGGCAGATCGCGCGCGATGTTGTGGCAAAATGTCGCAACCACGGAGTTGTAGTTCGGCCGGCACCACTTCCCGAAAACGCCCGCGAGTCGGTAGATAACGGCCGGCGTGCCTGTGCGAGCGGCGTACGCCTCCAGTGCCTGTTCCGACGCCAGCTTTGATCGGCCGTAGGCGTTGTCCTGCGTTGCCTGTGTCGACGAGGAGAGCACGACGATGGGCGGGGCGGCGGTTGGTTCGATCGCACACTGCTGGTCGAGCGCTTGAAGCAGTGTGCGCAACGATCCGACGTTGCCGGCGACGAACTCGTCATCGTGTTCGGGGCGGTTGACGCCCGCCAGATGAAACACCACCGCTGCGCCGCGGACGGCGTTGAGCCATGCGCCCGGTGCAGAGTGCACGTCGAGTTCGGCCACTTCAACATGCGCACGCTGCAGCGCAACCACCAGGTTCCTTCCGATGAACCCGTTCGCGCCTGTGACGACCGTCTTCATTACTGGCGCGCTATTCAGTGATGTTCTCGCCGGCGAGGGCGCGCTTGACCATGGTGAGCTTCAGCAATAGATCCGCCATCTCGTCAATCGAGAGCTGGGTCGTGTTGCGACTGTTGTAGTCGTCCTTCAGGGACACGTCGCTGCGTCCGGCGTCGAAGTACATACGATAGTTGAGGTCGCGATTGTCGGCCGGCACACGATAGTAATCGCCCATGTCTTCCGCAACGGCGACTTCCTCTCGCGTCAGCAGCGTCTCGTACAGCTTCTCGCCATGGCGTGTCCCGATCACCTGGACGGGATTGTCCGCCTTGAACACCTGCTTCAGCGCGCGCGCCAGCGTATCGAGAGAGGCGGCTGGAGCCTTCTGAATGAAGGTATCCCCGGGGTTTCCGTGCTCGAAAGCCCACAGGACGAGGTCAACGGCGCCGTCGATCGACATCATGAAACGCGTCATGTGCGGGTCGGTCACGGTGAGGGGCTCTCCCGCCTGGATTTGTCGAATGAAGTGAGGGACGACCGACCCGCGGCTGGCCATCACGTTGCCGTATCTCGTGCAGGTGATGACCGTGGTCTCGGCGGCAACGCGAGATTTGGCGACGGCCAGCTTCTCCATCATCGCTTTCGAAATGCCCATGGCGTTGATCGGGTAGACCGCCTTGTCGGTCGATAGCACGATGACCCGCTTGACCTTCGCCGCGATCGCGGCGTTGAGGAGATTCTCGGCCCCGAGTACGTTCGTACGCACGGCCTCGATCGGAAAGAACTCGCACGAGGGCACCTGCTTGAGCGCGGCGGCGTGGAAGACGATGTCCACTCCCGCCAGTGCATCTTTGAGGCTCTGCTCGTAGCGTACGTCGCCGATATAGAACTTGATGCGCGCGTCCGCCCAGTGCCGTCGCATGTCATCCTGTTTCTTCTCGTCGCGCGAGAAGATGCGGATCTCTGAGACGCGACTTTGAAGCGAACGGCGGAGAACAGCATTGCCGAAAGTCCCAGTCCCCCCTGTGATAAGGAGTGCCTTGCCACTCAACATGCTCATCTTTCGAATTCTAAAGCTCCGCCTCCCATGCCTCGGAAGCTAAGCATTTTCGCATGTGAACTGGTGAGCGCGTCGCTGAGGTGGAGACGTGACAGCTTCCATCCTGCTGACTACTGGCGGGCCTGCGTCGATTTTGAAATTCCTGATTCCGAGTCGCGTCCATCGGGGCCTGTCGACCTCGCTAGTTCGCTGAACTCGGTTTTCGCACTGTGATCCGGCAGTAACTCGGGATCAATTCCGCCAATACTCCGTCGATCCCCTGTCGATCGCCGGTGACTGCTGCGCCCGCGAGCGCCTCGATGTGACGCGCAAGGACGTCCGGGCTGACAGATCGCGGTTCGACGACTCGAAGAACCTCAGGGTGGGGCGTGTCGTGCAGGACTGACCCCTCTTCCCATAGAGCCTCCTCGAGCTTTTCGCCGCGTCGAAGGCCGCTGAATCTAATCGGAATCTCATCCGGACTCAATCCCGACAACCGAATCAGGTCTTCGGCGAGCTGCACGATAGGCAGCGGCTCTCCCATCTTGAGAACGAAGAGTTCTCCCCCCTTGCCCATCCCTCCTGCCTGGAGCACGAGGTGCACGGCTTCGGGGATTGTCATGAAGAAACGCTTCATATCTGGATGAGTAACCGTGATCGGACCGCCCGCCTCAATCTGTCGCTTGAACCACGGCACCACGCTGCCGCGGCTACCGAGGACGTTCCCGAAACGGACGACCACGAAAGCACGTCCGCATCGTCGCGCAGCGTCGTGCACGAGCGCCTCGGCCACTCGTTTCGACGCGCCCATCAGACTCGCAGGGCTGACCGCCTTGTCGCTGGAAATGAGCACCAGACGGCTGCTGTCCGCCCGCACGGCCGCATCGAGCACATTCTGCGTGCCGAGAACGTTGTTGGAGATCGCCTCTTCTGGATTCTCTTCCATGAGCGGAACATGTTTGTGCGCCGCCGCATGAAAAATGACCTCCGGACGTGCCGTTTCGAATACGCGAAACAGGCGTGCACGATCTCGGATGTCCGCAATGACCGAATCGATCCGGAGGCCCGGGCACGCCTCGCGCAGCCGGTATTCCGCTTCAAAGATGCTGTTCTCGCCGTGGCCCAGCAAGATGAGTCCCTTGGGGCGGGCGTGTGCTACCTGGCGACTCAGCTCGAAACCGATCGACCCGCCGGCTCCCGTGACCAGCACCATACGTCCCTGGACGTAGGTGGCCGCATCAGACCCGAGGTCCACCGGCGTCCGGCGAAGCAGATCGGTGATGTCCACTTGCCGCAACCGATTGACGCTGACGTTGCCATCGAGAAGCTCGTACACTCCGGGCATCGTCCTCGACGTCACGTTGTACCGCCGGCAGTCCTCCACGACCGCGCGCACCGCTTTGCCCTGTGCTTTCGGCATCGCGATGATGACTTCGTCCACGTGCCACTCTTCGACGATTTGACTCAGCCGGGACAGGGTGCCCACCACCGGCACGCCATAAATACGCTTGCCGACCTTGACTGGATCGTCGTCGAGAAATGCCACGGGCTCCATGCCCAGTTGCGCGTTGCGTTGCATCTCCCGCGTCACGATCGCGCCGGCGTCTCCGGCCCCGACGACGAGCACGCGTTTCTGTTGGTCGCCGGTCCGGCGCCGCCGATTTCGCGATTCACTGATTGCGCGGACCGATAGGCGAACAGCAGCCGTGGCGCAGATGCAGAATAGCCAGTCGGCCACAAGGACAGAGCGCGAAAACTCCAGAATCTGGCTACGATAGATACTTCCGACGACGAGAATTGCCATGACCACCGAAGCGACGGAGTTCGCGAGGCCGAGCGCCAGAAGGTCCTGAATTGCTGCGTAGCGCCAGAATCGGCGGTACATGCCAAACAAAAAGAATATGACTGGCTTGACAGCCACGGCGGCAAGCACATAGGGAACGAACTCCGGCCGATTGTGCAGAAAATAGAGATCGAAACGCAGCGCGAACGCCGCGAAAGCGGCCATCGCGACGGCCGGCAGATCCGCCAGGAGCACATATCGATTACGCATCGGATTGATCCCCTCTAGATGAGGAAGACCCGGTCGGTGGGAAATCCGATGGACTGCAGGTGCTCGAGCGCTCGCAGTCGAGCCGCGTCGTCGAAATCCATGATTGCCAGTACTCCGAATTCCACCCATTCACCTCTGACTGCGAGGGAGCTCAACGGGCGGACCGTCGCCCCGAAAAAATGCTTTGTATCATCGGAATCAAAAACAACGGTGACCGCCAGGTCCGTACGCTGCAAGGAGACGTACGCGATTTCAGCGACGTCGGTTGCACCGTAGAAAGCGACCGGTTTGCGGCCGTGCAGCAGAAAACTGCTCGTGGGCCAGGAGAGCGACAGCGCCTCGAGTCGATCGCGTATGCGGTCTCGTGTCTGCGCATAGAGTCCTGTCGTGCGCGCAAAATACGCGCACGACATCCTCGCCTGCTCGACGAGGCCTGAAGGCGTGATCGAGTATTGCACGCGATTTGGTCGTACCACGCTCACACACACCCAGCCTCTGGCGACCAGACGCTTCAGGATGATGTTCGTGAGGCCCAGGGCAATTCCGGTGCGGCGCGCCAGCGATCGCTGCGACTGGCCATGTCCTGCCTCGACGTGAGTGAGGATCCGCCGGGCGTATTCCTCTTGGGTCGACTTGAAATGCACTTCGTGCCCGTCAGTCACGAACGGACCGGTCGTGGAGGAAGGATTTGGGGATGGCCTGCGATCGTTCACAACGTGAACGATCACGGTAGAAATACTAGCACGTCTCTCGCCCGTGGTGACTACGGCCAGAGCACCGGCTTGCCGACCATGATGGTCCCGCTGATAATTGTGAGCGGTCCCGATAACGGCTCCTCAGTGTCAGGCACCCGCGCATCGAGGTCAATTCGGGAAAAGCGGGAACTGCTCAGCCGGGCCGGCAGCAGCCTGACAATCCTCCATCCCTCTCCCTGTTGCAACACCACCGCATTGGCCTCGCGGCGGTCGATCATGATGCGAACTTCGACCCGGGGAGGGCCGTGCGATGGCAGCCGAAGCGGAATCGCGACCGCTCGGGTACCGGCCGGCACGAAAAACGCGCACTGTGCATCGGCCCATCGATACCGTGTTCCATCCTGTTCCGTCTGCCAGAGTCTTGCGAAGCCGACTGTCGCATTTTCCAGATCGGCATTCCGGATCGCACTGTGAACCCGAAAAGGAAGCGTGATGGCGAAGAACGTCACGACCGCCGCCATGGCGATCGATACCCGCCGCGAGCGCCGCATTGCGTCCCCCGCTCCGGACGCAAATATCCCCAGCACGACCCAGAAAGGGTACGCCGCGCCTCCGACGAGGAGCGGATGTCCACCGAGGCAGGTAAGCAGAAATGCGCCGGTACCGGCGATCGCTCCCCTCAAGGCCGATCTGCCGGCACTCCACCCCGCTCGTATCGCGACCGTGACGACCGACGCAAAAAGCGCCAGCCCGGGGACGCCGAGCTCTGCAAGAATCTGCAGGAAATTGTTGTGCGCATTTTCCCGTATGCTGGCGAACTGGACCGAGAGCGGGTAGAAACGTCCAAGGCCGACGCCGAAGATCGGATGCGACGCCGTCAGTTGCAGCGCAGCCCGAGCCATCTGCATCCTGAAGGAGGTCGCGGCTGCGGCGTCAAGGTTCCGTCCGGCGGGATACCACAGCCATCCTGTTATTGCGATCGCGGCGAGAGCAGCGAGCACCGCTCCCCGCAGAACGATTCGACCCGAACGCCGGCGCAGCACCAGCGTGCACACGCCGGCAGTTATGAGCGTCGCTGCAAGAGCGACTCGAGACCCTGAGATCCACAGGCCCACCGACGTCAGTACGATTCCGACGATGCCGAACCATGGCTCGGTGCTCAGAAAGCCGATGGCCACGAAAAGCAGCATGGCGAAGTACGACCCGGCGGCATTCACGTCGTCGAAATTCACGTTGACGCGAACCATGGTGAGCATCTTGAACAACGCCGGTCCGGTGTCGCCCGTGCGCATTGCAGCGGTGACCAGTCGCAGCAGATTGATCACGGCGCCTGCACAAGCACCGACGACGAGCAGGCGGAGCGTCCCGACGCGCCTCTGAAGGTTTCCCGCGCACGCGTCCGCGGCCGCGAGGAGGAGCACGAGTCCCTCGACGAAGAGGCACGCCGAGACCAGAGGGTCGGCGCTGAACAGGTACTCACGGCCGATTACTCGCCCGAACAGCTCGGGAATCGTTTCACCCGGCTGCTGCGCGATGAGGATCGCGACATCCACGACGAGCGAGGCGACGGCGGCCGCCGACAGCCCGGCTACCGCCCGTCGCACCAGCGGATCGACCTGCAAGGCCGTTGGCCGCACGCATCTTCGAGCCGCCCAGCCGACTATGAACGCCAACGTCAGCGCTTCGGCGTACCGCAGTCCGACCGAGCCCTCGCGGAAGGCAACGAACAAGGTCGTGGCGATGGCCTGCAACCCCACGAAAAGCAGGAGCGCCTGTTCGGGCCGAACGGCTGAAAAGAGAACGAGAACGATGACGAGCGCGAGAGGGGCCCAGCCTACGGGCAGGTTGATCAGGGGAAGGAGGAGCGTCGCCGAAAGAACCGCGGTGAGGCCCCAGCCTACGCAACGAACCGCGTTCATCTAGCAGACCGATGAAAAAGTGACTCGCGACAGCAGACCTATCTCCCTGTCGACTCGGTGGCGGTGGCCAGGGAGCCGCGCTGGTGGCGTCGGTCCGTGTTCACGCGGGCCTCGCCAAGAGTGTGCGCAGGCGGATCAAGTTGTACGCCGCCGCGGTGAAGGTCACGATCCAATCGACGAGTGCGCCGCCGCGATGGCGCAGCTTCCGCAACCCGCCCACGGTCTTCATCCACCCGAAGACTTGCTCGATCAGTTTCCGTTTCCGTTGGCTGATGCCATAGCCGGCGTGACGCGTGGTGCGGCCGTCAATCCCACTGCCTTTCACTTTCTGCGCGACGTGCGGGGTGATCGTGAGGGCGCGCACCCCGGCCACAAAGCTGGGCACGTCGAAGCCCTTGTCCCCACCGACGGTGCCGCCGTGCCCCAGGGCGCGCAGGAGCAGCAACGCCGCGTCGCGTTCGGCGGCGCCCGTCGCCGCTGTGGCACAGACGTTGGCCACCAGGCCGTGCCGATTGTCGAGCAGGACATGGCCTGCGTACGAGAGCTTCGCCTCTTTGCCCTGGCCCTTCCGCGCGAGTGGCGCGTCGGGATCCGTCGTCGATTGGTGGGTATCGTTG
>Ga0310810_10000473_pt1 | contig 40741 bp, 31 predicted proteins | sample NCmetagenome_FD_207641 | JGI IMG/M metagenome (GOLD analysis project Ga0310810, IMG submission 207641) | Soil microbial communities from experimental microcosm in Duke University, North Carolina, United States - NC | ecosystem: Engineered > Artificial ecosystem > Soil microcosm > Unclassified ...
TCTAACCCTCCGGTGGCAAGTGCGCGCCTGATCTTCCGGGGACCTGCGTCGGACCCGACGCTGACCGCGGGCCGATGTCCAGGGTTGCACCGGCCGGGCGGTTCTCCTATTGAACCGTCCGGGACGACGCCCGCCACCCCGGCAGGCCGACTCCCCGGGTTGCCTCTGCCTGTCCGCGATTGACCTCGCGCCGGCCCACGGCCTGGCGTGAGGACGAGACGTGAGCCGTCGCTCGCCTGGGCGCGTCCATCGTGCCCGGGGCGGCGTGTGCTGCAACCCACCCGAAGGTGACGAGGCATCCCATGCGACGTGAGTGGTACGAGACGTTCTTTTCCCCGCTGGCACTGGAGTTCTGGCGGGCAGTGATTCCCGAGGAAGCGACCCGCGACGAGGTGGATCTCGTCGAGCGGGAGCTCGGGCTGGGCGGATCCGGACGGTTGCTGGATCTGCCCTGTGGCGAGGGCAGGCACACGCTGGAGCTCGCCCGGCGCGGGCACCGGGTCACCGGAGTCGACCTGTCGCGACACGCGGTGGAGCGAGCCCGGGCGGAGGCGTTGCGCATCGGCGTCTCCGCCGAGCTCGAGGTGGGCGACATGCGGGCGCCCCCGGCGGGGCCGTTCGACGGGGCGTGCTGCCTCGGAAACAGCTTCGGGTACCTCTCGTACGAGGACCTGAAGGCGTTCCTCCGGGCGATGCACGCATCGCTCCGCCCGGGAGGCAGATGGGTGGTGGACGTGGGAACGGCGGCCGAGTCGTTGCTGCCGCGGTTCGGTGCCGAGGACCGGACCCTCGAGGCGGCCGGGATCCGCTTCGCCGTCCGCCAGCGCTACGACGTCGTGGAAGGAAGGCTCCTCCAGGAGGCGATGCTGGCGCGGGGCGAGGCGTGCGAGGAGGGGCGGATCAGCTACGGCGTGTACACGGTGGCCGAGCTGCGAAGGCTCCTGGTCGAGGCCGGGTGGACGGTGGTCGGCCTGTACGGAGCGCTGGACGGCCGGCCGTTCTCGCTCGGAGACCCGCGGCTGGTCATCGTGGCCGAGCGTTCCTGAGCGTCGGGAGAGCGCCGGGGAGTCGCTGCGAGCGATTCCCTGGCGCGGAGCGAGGGTCTAGAGAGAGCCGCATGGGGCTCTTCGAGCTGGTCATCGCGCTGCTCTTCGCCGGGGCGCTGTTCGCGCTCTGGTCCGACCGGCTGGGAGTGCCCTATCCGGCGATGCTGGCGCTGGTGGGGGCGCTGATCACGCTCGTGCCCGGTGCGCCGAGCGTGACGCTCGACCCCGAGCTGGCGCTGACGCTGTTCGTCGCGCCGACGCTGCTGGACGCGGCGTACGACGCATCGCCGCGCGACCTGCGGCGGAACCTCTGGTCGCTGCTGGGGCTGGCCGTGGTGCTGGTGCTGCTCACGGTGGTCTCGGTGGGGGTGGTGGCCCGGCAGGTGGTGCCGGACCTGGGCTGGGCGGCGGCCTTCGCGCTGGGGGCGATCGTGGCGCCGCCGGACGCCTCCGCGGCGACCGCGGTGCTGCGCAAGCTGAAGCCCCCGCACCGGCTGATGGTGATCCTCGAGGGGGAGAGCCTGTTCAACGACGCGACGGCGCTCCTCATCTACCGGGTGGCGGTCGGGGCCGCGATGACCGGGGCGTTCTCGGGATGGAAGCTGCTGCCGCTGCTCCTGCTGACCTGCGGCGGCGGCGTGGTGCTGGGCTGGTTGCTGGCGCGGCTCTTCATCCTGGCCTCGGCCCGGGTGAACGACATCCCGGTGAGCGTGCTGCTCCAGTTCGTGAGCACGTTCGCGGTGTGGATCATCGCCGACCGTCTGGGGCTGTCGGCGATCATCACGATGGTCGCGTACGCGATGACCATCGCCCAGCGCGTGGGCGGGCGGATGAATGCGCGCTACCGGATCGCCTCCTACGCGGTGTGGGACGTGGCGGTGCTGGTGCTGAACGTGCTGGCCTTCGTGCTGATCGGCCTGCAGCTGCGCGGGATCCTCTCCCGGGTGCAGGGGCCGGCGTGGCGGACCTACGCGCTCTGCGCGGCTCTGGTGTGTCTGACGGTGATCGTGGTCCGCATCGCGTGGGTGATGACCTACGGCTCGGCGGTGGCGTGGAGGCGCCGGAGGCAGGCGCCGAGGCCGGGGCGGGGGGTGCCGACGGTGGGCAGCGGGATCCTGGCCTCGTGGTGCGGGATGCGAGGGATCGTCACGCTGGCCGCGGCGCTGGCGCTGCCGAGTGGCACGCCTGGCTTTCCGCACCGGGACCTGATCGTCTTCTCGGCGTTCTGCGTGGTGGTGACGACGCTGGTGCTGCAGGGGTTCACGCTCCGGCCGCTGCTGCACCGGCTCTGTCTGGACGAGGACCGGACGGTGGAGCGCGAGGTCGGCATCGCGCGGGCGGAGACGGCGCGGGCGGCGCTGCGGGCGCTGGAGCAGCCGGCCGGGGCCTCGTCGGCGGCGGAGGTGCTCCGGGCGGAGTACCGGGCGCGGCTGCACGCGGAGGAGTCACCGGAGGCGCATCGGGCCGAGCCGCGAAGCGACGGGAGCCTGGCCAGGCTGCAGCGGCAGGCCGTGGAGGCGCAGCGCGATGCGCTCACCGAGCTTCGAACGCAGCAGGTGATCGGCGACGACGCCTTCCACGTCGTCGAGGAGGAGATCGACCTGATGGAGCTGACAGCCGATGCGCGGGTGCGGCCGGCGCCGGAGGGATGAAGGTCAGGCGATTTTGACGGTGCGGGTGACCTGTCCGTTCGCTTCCCAGTAGGTGCGCTTGCTGGCGATGGCGGGGTCATCCTGCGCGGGCTGGACGTTGCCGGCCTTGTCGATGGCGCGGGAGGTGATCTTGTGCTCGCCGGCGGAGGGGCTGGGCCAGTCGAGGTGCCAGAACTTCCAGGCAAACTCCTGGTCGGCGCCCTTGTCGATGGTGGCGGTCTTCCACGGGCCGTCGTCGACCTTCACCTCGACGCGGGCGATGGGGGCGCCCCAGGCGGCGCCGTAGATGCGGGTCTTGCCGTCCTGGACGCCGACGCGCGCGGGGACGGACTTGAGGAGTGACTTGCCGACGGCGGTGCGGGTCCAGACGCTGCTGCCGTCGCCGCGGGGGGTCTCGCGGACGGTGAGGTAGCGCTGGGCCTGGAACGGCCCCTCGAAGCGGGCGTCGATGACCTCGATGCGGGTCAGCCACTTCACGTTGGAGATGCCGAACCAGCGGGGAGCGATGAGGCGGAGGGGGGCGCCGTTGGGGGCGGGCAGCGGCTTGCCGTTCATCTCGTAGCAGAGGAGGTTGGCGGGGTCGGTGGCCTCGGCCCAGGACATGCTCCGGGCGAAGGGGGCCCTGGCCTTGAACTCGCCCATCTTGTCGCCCAGACCGCCGATGTACTGAAGGGGCTCCTCGCCCTGGTCGGCGCCGTAGAAGACGACCTCGACGCCGTTGGTCTTGCGGCCGGCCTTCTGGAGGAGGTTGGCGAGCGGAGTGCCGCCCCAGCGTGCGTTGCCGATGGCGCCGGGGAGGAAGGGAAAGCCGTGATTGCCGGAGCACTCGAGGGTGAAGGTGACCTCCTTCTTGGGCAGGGCCTTGAGCGCGGCGAGATCGTAGGAGGTGGGGTGGGCGACGTGCCCGGCGACGTCGAGCTTCCACCTGGCGAGGTCGATCTCGGGGACGCCGTAGTGGCCGACGCGGAAGAACTTCTCGTTGGGGGTGATCCACGCATCGGCGGTCTGCGCTTCCCAGTCGAGCTGGTTGAGGCCGGCGAGCGGCGGAGGGGGCGCGGGGGGCTGGTCGACCCAGGGGATGGTGGTCTCGCCGGGTTTGCCCCAGGCGAGGAGGGGGCTCTGGAAGAAGGCGACGGCGGCGAGCGTGCCACCGGTCTGGATGAGGGCGTCACGGCGTGAGATGCGGCGAGCGTCGTCCATGGGTTTCCTCGCGGGCGTGAGGATGCTGGCGGAAGGCGTCGACCCAGGGACAGGGGGGCGCCTCCCTTGGACGGATGGAATCACGGTCCGGGGCGGGATGCTCGGGTGTTTTGCTGTGACGGCGCCTGCGTCGGAGGAGTGTTCCGCTGCGGCAAGGGGGAAGCTGATTCGCCGTGCAGCCCCGTTGGCCGATTACATCGGGGAACATGCGAATCGCGATCCTGACCTTCGACGGTTTCAACGAGATCGACTCGTTCGTGGCCTCGTACATGATCAACCGGGCGGCGCCGCCGGGGTGGAAGGCGGAGATCACCTGCGCGACGCCGGTGGTGGAGTCGGGGCGTGGGGTACGGGTGAGCGCGCAGCAGCCGCTCGAGTTCGCGCGCGAGGCGGACGCGGTGGTGGTGGGGAGCGGGAAGCTGACGGCGCGGCTGGTGGAGGAGGGAGGGCTGCTGTCGCGGCTGTCGCTCGACCCGGGGCGGCAGCTGGTGGCGTCGCAGTGCTCCGGGGCGCTGATGCTGGCGAGGCTCGGGGTGCTGGAGGGGCTGCCGGCGTGCACCGATCGTCAGACGGCGCCGCTGCTGAACGCGACGGGCGTGCGGGTGCTGGAGCAGGCGTTCTTCGCGAGCGGAAACGTGGCGACGGCGGGTGGGTGCCTGGCGTCGCACTACCTGGCGACGTGGGTGCTCTGGCGGCTGGGGGGACGGGCGATGGCGGAAGAGGCGCTGTCGTACGTGGCACCGGTGGGTGAGGAGACGGAGTGGACGGCGCGGGCGCTCGGGACGGTCGGGGCGTTCATCGACGAGCCGGCGCTGGAGACGGGGACCTGGCAGCGGTAGCGAAGGCGCGACCCGCCGCCGGCCGCTGAGCCCAGGCCATCGACGGAGTCACGGGCACCCGAGCCGAAGGGCCCGATCCGAAGGTGCCAGACACCTTCGATCGCCGGGTTTCGATCCCTGAGCGCCCCTCGACCCCGGCTTCGCGGAGTCCGGCGAGCGGTTGAAGCTATATCCACAACCAGGAACACCAGTGAATCGCTGGATCCAAACTCCCGTGGGTTGTGTTCCAGGGAGTCGCTCTCGCTGTCCGGGTTGTGGATATAGCCTTCACCACCCGCGGCCGCGCGGGGCCTGAGTCCGTTCGCGGGTTTCACCTTTCGTCAGCGCTCTCAGCTGCCCGACGTCGCGATCCGAAGGTGCCAGACACCTTCGATCGGACACCTTCGATCGCGCTGAGTCCAGGCCAGGCCATCGGCGGAGTCACGGGCACCCGAGCCGAAGGGCCCGCTCCGAGGTGTCGATCCGAAGGTGCCAGACACCTTCGATCGCCTTCGATCGCCCTCCCCGTCCGCCGATCCGAAGGTGCCAGACACCTTCGGATCCCTTCGATCGCGGCCAGACACCTTCGATCGGGGGGATCACGGCGGTCCGCGAGGTCAGGCGATCGCCCGACCCCCCTTCGTGCCCCCCAAATGCCACTTGACCGCGCGAAACCGATTATGCGAATCATTCTCAACAACGATGGCGTCACGCCCAAACAGGAAGCGGCGGGCTCGAGGACGGGGCTCCTCTCCCCGAGGAAGCCTCCGCTCCTCCCTCCGTCCCTTCGGCTCCGCGGTGGGTCTCGTCTCCGCGCTCGCCTCGGGCCCGTCCCTCGCGCAGGAGGCCCCGCGCTCGGCGCCCCCCGCCGCGGTGAGCGATACCCCGCCGCCAGCCTCGTCCAGCGAGCCGCCCCCATCGGCTCCCCAGTTCGTCCTCCCCATCGTCAAGGTCGAGGGCGAGGCCGAGCCGTACAACGTGCAGGACAGCGGCCTGGTCCGCTCGCCCAGGCCGCTGGTGGACACGCCGCAGACGGTGGTGGTGGTCCCCGAGGCGGTCATCGAGCAGCAGCGCGCCGGAACCATCCGCGACGCGCTCCGGAACGTCTCCGGCATCACCGTGAGCGCGGGTGAGGGCGGCCGCCAGGGCGACGTCTTCATTCTTCGCGGCTTCTCTGCCCAGACCGACGTCTTCCGCGACGGGATGCGGGACCTCGGGTGGTTCACCCGCGACACGTTCAATATCCAGAGCGTCGAGGTCTACTTCGGCCCCTCCGCGGTCCTCTTCGGCCGCGGGTCGACGGGCGGGGCGGTCAACCTCATCACCAAGAAGCCGACCGCCACCACCGAGGGCTCCGTCACCGTCCAGGGCGGCACCGCGCCCTCTGGCCGTCTCGAGGGCGACGTCAACGTCGCGCTGAACGACGCCTTCCAGTTCCGGCTCCAGGCGATGGGGCAGCTCGCGCAGATCGCGGACCGCGATCAGGCCAGCGCCAACCGCGCCGGGTTCTCGCCGGAGCTCCGCTGGCGGCTCGGGGAACGCACCACCCTCGAGCTCGACTACTTCTACCAGCACGAGCACAGCACGCCGGACTACGGCCACCCGTACTACGCGCCGGCCCCGGGCAAGGACGGCTACCCGGTCTCGTACAACATCGGCGTCCCGCGGAACGCCTGGTACGGCGTCATCGGCGACAACCTCCCCGACCTCGAGAACGTCAACGCCAACGTCGCGACCCTGCGGCTCCGCCACGGTTTCAGCGATCAGACGTCGCTCACCACCAGCCTCCGCTACGGCCAGGTGCACCGCCTCGCCCGCCCCACGGCACCGCGCGGTCTGACCCCGGCCGTCGACCCGACGACCATCGGGCGGCAGCGCTACGAGATCCAGACCGACAACGACTACCTCGCCGTGCAGCTGGATCTCCGCACCCAGTTCAAGACCGGCATCCTCGAGCACACGCTGACCTCGGGCGGGGACTTCTCCTACGAGAAGCGGAGCCAGTACCGGCGCAACTCGACCATTCCTCCGGGGACCTTCGCCGTCCCGGTGAACCTGCCGGCAGACCTCCACGACCCCGACCCCAGTCCGGACCTGAGCCAGGTCACCTGGGGCTACGCGAGCGACAACGACACAACGCAGAAGGTCGGAGGCGTCTACGTCTCGGACCAGATCGCCATCACCCGCTACGTCGAGGTGCTGGGCTCGATCCGCTACGACGTCTTCGACACCCGCGTGGTCACCCACGCGGTCAACGCGCCAGCGGGCGACCAGCAGAAGAACGACGGCTTCTTCAACTGGCGCGCGGGCCTGGTCCTGCACCCGATCGAGAAGACCAGCCTCTACGGGATGTACGGAACCTCCTCGAACCCGTCTGCCGAGTTCGGAGTCTTCCCCAGCGGGGCGGTGACCCTCGACCCCGAGGAGAACGCCATCGCCGAGGTCGGAGCGAAGGCCGACCTCCTCGAGGACCGGCTCAGCGTCACCGGCTCCCTGTTCCGCATCGACAAGAAGAACGCTCGCGTGCCGAACCCTGACGGGAGCGGGCAGATGGTGCTCGCCGGAAAGCAGCGGGTGGACGGCTACGCGCTCGGCGTCGTCGGAACCATCATCGGCAGCTGGCGGGCGCTGGCGAACTTCACCTTCCTCGACTCGAACATCACCGACAACCCGAACCCGGTCCTCATCGGCCAGCCGCTGCCCAACACGCCGAAGCGGAGCTTCTCGGCCTGGACCACCTTCCAGCCCTTCCGCGGCTTCACCCTCGGCGGCGGCGCCGTCTACGCGGACTCGGCGAGCGTGAACAACCCCACCTTCGCCGGGACGACCGCCTCGAACCTGTCCTTCTACAAGGTGCCGGCGTACTGGCGGTTCGACGCGTTCGCAAGCTACGCGTGGAAGGCGCTCGAGCTGCAGCTCAACGTCTACAACATCGGCAACGCCCTCTACTACGAGCAGTACTACTCCGGTCACGCCGCGCCGGCCGCCGGCCGCTCGGCGTCCCTCACCGCGACCGTCCGCTTCTGACCCCTCGAGAAAGCTCGTCCATGCTCGTCCACGTCCCGGCCGTCCTCGATGCAGATCAGATCCAGCGCTGCCGGCAGGTGCTCGCCGCCGCGGAGTGGGAGGACGGCCGTGCGACCGCCGGCGTGCAGTCGGCGCAGGTGAAACGGAATCTGCAGCTCCCGCCGGCGAGCCTGCCCGCACGCGAGCTGGGCTCGCTGGTCCTCGGCGCGCTGGAGCGGAACCCGCTCTTCATCTCCGCCGTGCTTCCCCAGCGCGTCTACCCTCCCCTCTTCAACCGCTACGACGCCTCGATGAGCTTCGGCTCGCACGTGGACAACGCGATCCGCGGCATCCCCGGGTCGCCCACGCCGCTGCGCACCGACGTCTCGGCCACCCTCTTCCTCTCCGACCGCGAGAGCTACGACGGCGGCGAGCTGGTCATCGAGGACACCTACGGCCAGCACGCGGTGAAGCTGCCGGCGGGAGATCTGATCGTCTATCCCGCGGGGAGCCTGCACCACGTGCGGCCGGTGACGCGGGGCGAGCGCCTCGCCTCGTTCTTCTGGGTGCAGAGCCTCGTCCGCGACCCGGGCCAGCGGGCGACACTGTTCGACCTGGACATGGCGCTGGTCCAGCTGAACAAGGACACGCCACAGCACCCGGCGCTGGTGATGCTGACCAGCGTGTACCACAACCTCCTTCGGGCCTGGGCCACGCCGTGAGCGCCACGCTCTCGCTCGCCGGGCCCTCGTCGGTGCTCGACCCGGGAGGACGGCGCCCGCCGCCGCTCTTCGGCTCGGTCCGGCGCGGCGAGGATCGCGGCTTCTGGCGGCGGATGCTGCGGCTGCTTCCGCTGGTGCTCGCGCTGCACCTGGTCGCGCTCGCCGCGATCCTCGCGGTGCGCCCGAAGCCGCTGCCGGTGCCCAAGGATCCACCGAGAGTGGTGTTCCTCCGCGCGCTGCCGGCTTCCCGTGCCCCGGCTCCCGCGGCTCATCGGGCTCATCCTCGCCCGCCGAAGGCCCGGCCCGTCGCGCACCGCCGGGAGATCCGTCCTCCGGCCGTCATTCCGAAGGAGCTCCCTCCCGAGCAGCCGCCGGTGGGGACAACCCTGACCGCGCCGGAGACGGCGACCGCGGTGGCGGCCGCGACCGCGACCGAGGCGCACGGAGGCTCCGGCCTGGGCACGTCCGGGAATGCTCCGGTCGGGGTCGAGGAGATCACCCGTCCGCCGTCCGTCCTCTTCAGCCCGCGGCCCGAGTACCCCTCGACCGCGAAGGCGATGGGCATCACCGGCCGGGTCCTGGTCCGGGTGGTGGTGGACGTGGCCGGCCGTGTGGAGGCGGGCTCGGCGAAGGTGCTCCGCTCGGTTCCCGGGCTCGACGCTGCGGCGCTCGCGGCCATCGTGCAGTGGCGCTTCTCGGGCTCGGTGGATCGCGGTGGCCGCCCGGTGCGCGTCATCCTGGACATCCCGGTGGAGTTCTCGCTGCGATGACCACCGCGCTGGCGACGGAGACCGCCCCCCGGGCCGCGCAGGCGGAAGGACAGTCGTTGCTTCGGCGCGTGCTGTTCTGGACGCACCTCTCCGCCGGGTCCGTCGCCGGACTCTTCATCGGCCTTCTCTCGCTGACCGGCGCGGCGCTGGTGCTCGAGCGGCCGGTGCTCTCCCTCCTGACGCCGGCCACGGCGGAAGCCTCGGCATCGTGGGTTCCGGTGGACGCGCTGCTCTCGAGGGCCCGCACCGGCGTCGCTCCCACGGCCATCACGCTCGACCGGGAGCGCGGCACCGCCTGGATCGCCCTCGGACGCGCGGGCGGCGTGAGCCTCGACGGACACACCGGCGAGCTGCAGGAGACGGCCGCCCCGGCCGTGCGCGCCGCGTTCCAGAAGGTGGAGGAGCTGCACCGCTGGCTCTTGCTCTCCGGGGATGGGCGCGAGATCGGTCAGCGGGTCGTCGGCGCGTCCACCCTGCTCTTCCTCTTCCTCGGGCTGACCGGCCCCTTCCTCTGGATGCCCCGGCGCTGGACCGGGTGGACGGTGCGGCGGGTGGCCTGGTTCCGGCGCGGGCTGCGCGGCCGGGCGCGCGACTGGAGCTGGCACCACGTGCTCGGGCTCTGGTGCCTCCCGGTCCTCCTCGTGCTCTCCGCATCCGGCGTGGTGATGTCCTACCGCTGGGCGAACGATGCCCTGTTCCGCATGGCCGGCAGCGCCCCGCCGCCTCCCGGGCGTCCGCCGGGGCCAACGCTGCAGCAACCCGCCGGCGCAGCCTCGCCGCTTCCACTCCAGCGCCTCGCCGACGTCGCGATGGAGCGCGTCCCGAGCTGGCGAGAGCTCACGGTGCGGCTCGATCCGCAGGCCCGCCGGCCCGGGGCGATCCAGCTGATGGTGCGCGAGACGAACGCCTCTCCGCGCTTCGCGACGGTGCAGCTCTGGGCAGACCCCTACACCGGGCAGATCCTCCGCGAGGAGCGCTGGACGGACCTCTCCGCCGGCCGGAAGGCGCGGCTGTGGATGCGCTTCCTCCATACAGGGGAGGCGCTGGGCGGAGGAGGGCAGCTGATGGCGGGAATCGCGTCACTCGGCGCCGCGATGCTGGTCTGGACCGGACTTGCGCTGGCGCTGCGCCGACTTGCGCGACGCTTGCGCGCGCGCGGGACGCAGGCGAGTCGGATCCCACCCTCGTCGACCTGAGCTCCGCGGCGGAGGTAGACGCGGCTCGCACCGTCGCGCTCATGTGTTTACCGGATTCCGCTGCAGACGAAGGCACGACATACTCTTCCCGTGCACGGCCGGCCGTTTTCGGTCCTCATCTCTTCTGCTGTTTCCGGTGTTCTGCTCACGCTGGTTGCCGTGGCCGGTTGTTCCGGCCGCGTCGACACGCAGTGCTCGCAGGCATCCGACTGCCCCTCGGGCGCGTCCTGCATTTCCGGGATGTGCGCGTCGCTTCCGCAATGCTCTCGCTCCGGCGACTGCGATGCGGGGAACAGCTGCATCAATTCCCTCTGCACCCCGGTGGGCAACCACTGCTCGAGCAACCGGGACTGTGCGAGCGGCGCGACCTGCAGCGAGCACGACGTCTGTGCGCCGCCCAGCTGCACCAGCGCCGTCGACTGCGGCCTGGAGCAGGTCTGCATCCAGGGCGAGTGCGCCCCGGTGGGGACGCCGCTCCCACCCGTGCCGGACGGCGGCTTCCCGCCTCCGCCGCCCGACGCCGGCCCGACCTGCGTCAATCTCCAGTGCGCGCAGGTGACCTGCGCCGACGGCGGCACCACCACGCTGATGGGCTCGGTGTTCGACCCGAGCGGCTCGGTGCCGCTCTACAACGCGGTGGTCTACGTCCCCAACGGTGAGGTGAAGCCCTTCACCGAAGGCGTCACCTGCGATCGCTGCGGAAGCACCACCACCGGTGACCCGCTGGTCATCGCGCTCACCGACGCGACCGGCGCCTACACGCTGCGGAACGTCCCCGCCGGGACGAGCTTCCCGCTGGTGATGCAGATCGGAAAGTGGCGGCGTCAGGTCACAATCCCCGCCATCCCGGCCTGCGGCACGACGACGATGAGCGACGTCAACCAGCAGCGGCTCCCGCGGAACAAGAGCGAGGGCGACATCCCACAGCTGGCCATCGCCACCGGCTCGGCGGACCCGTTCGAGTGCCTCCTCCTCAAGATGGGGCTGGACACGCAGGAGTTCTCGCGGCCCGACGCCGGCGGCCGGATCCACATGTACGTCACGCCGCAGGGGAGCCCGCCCCCGCTCCAGCTCTCCGACGGTGGCAGCCCGCCCGCGACGAGCCTCTGGTCCGACCCGGCGACGCTCTCGCGCTACGACGTCATCCTCCTGCCCTGCGAGGGCGCCGAGTACCGCAAGCCCGACGCGGGCATCCAGAACCTGGTCGGCTACACCGCGGAGGGCGGCCGGCTCTTCGTGACCCACTACAGCTACGTCTGGACGGCCTTCAACCCGCCGTTCAACGGCGTGGCCAACTGGGTGCCGGACCCGGCGCAGAACAACAACCCGCCGGACCCGTTCTCCGGCCTCATCGACACCTCGTTCCCGAAGGGCATCGCCTTCCAGGACTGGCTGTCGAACGTGGGCGCGCTGGGCAGCGGCAAGCTGACCATCCACGAGCCACGTGACGACGTCGGCCCGGTGAACCTCCCCGCCGGCACCCGCTGGGTCTACGGGCCGAACCCGAACAACACCACGACGCCCGTCACCACCCAGCACCTGACCTGGAACACGCCGGTCTCCCCGCCGCCCCTGCCCGACGGCGACGCGGGGGTGCAGTGCGGCCGCGTGGTGTTCAGCGACTTCCACGTGACCGCCGCGGGCCTGGCGAACAACAACGGCAAGTTCCCCAGCTCCTGCAAGCCGGGCGCGATGTCGGACCAGGAGAAGGCGCTGGTCTTCATGCTCTTCGACGTCTCCTCCTGCGTGCAGGACGACCAGAAGCCCCCCGAGGTCTGCCCCGGGCTGAACCAGTCCTGCTCCACCACCCAGGCGTGCTGCAGCGGTCTCACCTGCCTCGGCCAGACGCTGGCGCCCTGTGTCGCGGGTGAGCCCTGCAGCTGCGCCGTCCCGATCAACTGATGCCTCCGGAACCCCGTCCCACCGCGAAGCTCCTCCGCGGGTCCCTCGTCGCCGCGGCGCTGATGCTCGCCGTCGGCTGCCAGACCTACGACTTCCAGCCGGTCACCCCGGTGTCCCTCGGGCAGACCACGACCGAGGTCAGCATCACCGCGAAGTCGCTCAAGCCGAACCTGATGCTGGTGCTCGACCGGTCGGGCTCGATGCACCTGCCCTTCGATGGAACGCAGGCGGCGTGCGGCTCATGCGGTCAGAGCGGGCAGCCGGCCTGTGATCCGGCGACCTGCCCCACCCGATGGGACGTGCTGACCGACACCGCCACGGACTTCCTGACCCAGCACGGGACGGTGGCCAGGATGGGCGTGGCCTTCTACCCCGCGCTGTCCGACGCGACGATCACCGACCCCGGCAGCGGGAACACGAGCAACTTCTGCACCCCGGCGAGCGCCATCGACGTGGCCCTCCCGACCTCCGACGACGACTCGGCACTGCGGGACGGCGCGAATGCGGTGGACTTCGCCATCAAGCGGGTCGGCGCGACGGCTTCGCCGCTCTCAGGTGGCGTGGGCGGCGGGACTCCCACGGGGGACAGCCTGGCCTTCGTCGCCGCAAACTCGGGATTCGGGTCCACCATCCAGCGGCAGAGCTTCCTGCTCCTGATGACCGACGGTCTGCCGAACTGCAATCCGAACTCCGGGCTGGACGCCAACGTGAACCCGGCGGCGTGTGACTGCACCGACGGGGCGAGCTCGACCGTCTGCACCTACTACCCGGTGCTGGACTGCAACGACTTCAACGCGACGGCGCAGAAGGTCTTCAACATCCGCACCACCAGCGGGGTGAAGACCATCGTCATCGGGTTCGGCGACGTGTTCGGGCCGTCGGCGCAGCAATCGTTGCAGCAGATCGCCCAGGCCGGTGACTTCCAGAGGCGATGCCAGGCGAACGGCTCGGAGTGCGACCCGAGCGACACGGCCTGCTTCCAGGAGTCGAACCCCAACTTCTGCGCCGAGGCGTTCTTCCGGGCGACCTCGAAGGAGCAGCTCTCGGCGGCGCTGGCCGCGATCAGCTCGGCCATCCTCCAGGGCAACCCCTGCCTGGTGGAGCTCGAGCCGGCGCCGGTGGACAAGACCTTCCTCACCGTGCTGGTGACCGAGAAGGGCGTGACGACGGCGTACCCCTACCCCTCGGACATCTGGACCTACGCGCCCGACGGGGAGAACGCGACTCTCACGTTCAATGACCCGCTGTGCTCGAAGATGAAGTCCGCGAGCGAGGACATCTCCTACGAGATCCGCTCGGTCCACCAGCTGTAGGCCGGTCGGACCAGCGTCGATCAGCGGCGCTTGAAGTACTGCACGGCGCGCTCGTGCTTCTCGGCGGCTGCCCGGCTGCCGAAGGTCCCGAGATTCTTCCGCTTGCCGGTCCGGGGGTCCTTCTTCTTCGAGTAAAGCCGGTACTTTCCGGAGGACAGGCGGCGGATCATGGGGGGCGTCTCCTGGCGGGAACATGGGAACGTGCCCACGGTTCGGCCACCGATGATTCCTGCCATCGGCAGGCGTCTCAACCGCTGAACCCACTCGAAAGGGCGAACCCATGGCCATCCGGCGAGGCGACAAGATCTTCCCGAGTTTCTGGTACGTGAAGGAGGCGGAGGACGCGGCGCGGTTCTACGCGTCGATCTTCCCCGACTCGAAGGTGGAGCGCGTCGTTCCGCTCCCCGTGGACACCCCGAGCGGACCGGCAGGCTCGGTCAAGGTGGTGGACTTCACGCTCTTCGGCCAGCGGCTCCAGGCCTTCAGCGCGGGCCCGCTCGACCCGTTCAACCACGCCATCTCGATGGTGGTGCTCTGCGAGGATCAGGCGGAGCTCGACCGGTACTGGAACGGCCTGCTCCAGGGCGGGGGCAAGGAGGAGCAGTGCGGCTGGCTGCGCGACCGCTACGGCCTCGCCTGGCAGATCGTGCCCCGGGTCATGGACGAGATGATGGCCGACAAGGACGTGAGCCGCGCCAAGCGCGTGGCGACCGCGATGCTCCAGATGGTCAAGCTGGACATCGCGAAGCTGACGGCCGCCTACGAGGGACGCTGACCCGTCAGGGCCGGACGACGATCCGCTCCTCCACCACGCCCGGGCATCGCCAGTGCGCCGGGTGCCAGGCACCTTGCGGGCCGTAGTGCCCCTGGACCCACTCGCCGCCGGCGCAAGGCGGCGCAGGTGCACGCACCACCTCGCGCTCGTGCACCACGCATCCGGACAGGCCGACGACCAGCGAGGCCAGCAACATCCAGGTTCTTTGCGAAGTCATCCCTCGATGAACCCATCCGCGGCGCGGAAGTTTCGGCTCGTGATTCCGTGAGCTTGCCGGGCGGGCGCCGGCTTCCGGACCGGTGGGACCGCCCCTTGCCGGCTCAGCGGGCCGAGGGGCGAGAGCGCCGGGGCAGGAGCATCCACCCCACGAGCAGCAGCACCGGCCACAGCACGGGTCCGCCCGCGGACGTGCACCCGCTGTCGGAGCCCGGTGGCCCTCCGCCGCCTCCACCGTCTGCTCCCGTCCCCGCGTCGGTGCCGGTCCCCGCGTCGACGGGGTCCGGGCCCCCTGCGCCAGTCCCGTGGAAGATCACGTTCTGCACGCCCTGATCTCCGTCGGCGTTGAGCCTCCAGTGATCGTCCGCGTCCCCGTTCACGGTGGGGGCGAAGGTCACGTTGACGTCGAGCGACTCATTCTTCCCGAGGCTCGTTCCCTCCTGGAGGTCGCTTCCGGTGAACCCGACGCCGGCGCCCGGTGGCTTGGAGAGTGTGATGGTCAGCCGCTGCTCTCCCCCGTTGGAGATGTTGAAGCTCTTCGTCACGCTCTGGCCGACCTGCACGGTCCCGAAGTCGAGCTGCAGTGGAGTCACGTCCAGCCGGCCCGCGCCCACGGTGGCTCCGGTGAGCGGGACGACGACGGGGCCGGCGCTCGAGGCGACGGTGATGTTGTCCTGGAACCCACCCTCGATGGTCGGCGCGAAGGTCACGGTCAGGGTGAGCGACTGACCCGGTCCGATGGAAGTGCCACCCGCTGGCGCGCCGGCCAGCACGAACGGCGCCCCGGCGATGCTCACCGAGTCGACCGGGTACGGCGCGTCGCCGACGTTGTGGAGAACGACCGCGTGCACTGTCTCCGAACCGATCTTCGTCGGCTCGAAGGAGACGACGTCGGGATTCGCTGCCAGGTGAGGCCCGGAGAGCTGCCCCACGCCGCTCACCGACAGCGCGAACGTGCCGCCGCCGGTCGTGGCGACGATCGCCCCGGTGCGGAGGCCCGTGCTCGCCGGCTGGAAGGTGACGGTTCCGGAGAGCGTTGCCCCCGGTGAGAGATTGGCGGGGAGCGGTGGGCTCACGTTGGTGGCTGTGAACTCGGCGCCGCTCGCGGTGACCGCGGACACCGTCACGCTCTGGGACGCGGTGAACTGGAACGAGGCGCTCTTCGAGCTCCCGACGGCGACGGCCCCGAGGTCCACCGCCGAGCCGGAGAGGCCCACCGGCGCGGTGTTCCCGAACCCGATGACGTGCCCGTCACGGTTGCCGACGTAGATGCGCCCGTCGCCCACGCCGACCGGATTGAACTTGGGGGCGCGACCGATCGGAAAGCTGCGGCGCATCGGGAGCACGCCGTCCACCGGGCGAGTGTCGTAGACCCGCAGCTCCCCGTTCGAGCCGTTCGAGGTCGCCTCCCAGATGATCCACACCAGGGCCGATCCGGGCGTCGTCCCGTCCGAGGTCACGACGGGCGGACTCGACCCCATGCCGAAGTCGCCGTCGGCCTGGCCGGCCAGGGCGAGCGCTGGGCGACCGGTTCCGTCGGTGCCGAGGCTGAAGGCGTGGAACTGTCCGCTCGATCCGCTCGCGGAGTTTCCCGGCGAGGCGGTGGGAAGGTAGGTCCAGCCGCCCTCGCCCGGCCACGCCGCCGAGCGGGACCACACGCCACCGATCGGCCCGAGCCTCTGCACCACCTGGTCCGACTGGCCGGCGCCCTGGCGGAACCCACCGAGGTCGTCCCGGTTCAGCAGGTACATGTAGCCCTGCTTCCCCGCGCCGATGCCGAGATGGGGAACGGTCGCGTTGCCCATGGCGTCGGGCAGCCCCATCGGGCCGCCAGATCCGAAGTCACCGTCCATCTGGTTGAGGGCCGGCGCGTCCTTCGGCGAGAAGAAGTCGGTGGCGGCCAGGGTCCCGTTGCCCTGGACCCTGAGGCGCACCCACGACTCGCCGAGGACGTTGGGAGGCGCATTGCCTGGAGTGGGAACCTCCGCGCTCTCACCATTGCCGGTGGAGACGATGAAGGTGTCCGGGCCGTCGCTCAGCGGTGCTCCACCCGTCTGCCAGACACCCGCGCCGTCGTTGAACTGGTCCTCGGTCGACCAGCGAGCCTCGATCTGCCCGGTGCTGCTGACACCGAAGACCCAGCCCTTGTAGGGCGTGATGCCGCAGTGGCTTCCGAAGCCGGCGTACACCGACCCGTTCAGCATCACCAGGCCGGGGCGCTGGTGCTGGTACGTGGGGTTGAAGGTGACGCCGGCGTTGTTGTCGGCCGAGCCCTGGATCGGCACCGGGAAGCCGGAGCGCTCGGCGAGCGTCGACAGGTCGAGGGCGTGGAAGAACGAGGCCGCGGGCCCCGAGATGCCCGAGGCGTAGGTCTTGCTGGTGAAGTACGCCGTGTTCGTCGATGGGTCGATCACCGGCGTTCCGGTGATGCCCACGTTCGGGGCCAGGTCACCGCAGTTGAGGTCGACGGCCTTCCACGGCGGCGCCAGGACACGGTCGACGATCTTCGCGCCGGTGGCGGGATCGAGGACGTAGACGTGGTTGGCCTCCGTCACCACCAGGAGCCCGCCGGAGAAGAGGAGCGGCTGGGCGTAGATCTGTCCGTCGAGCGTGACGTCGAAGAGCTGCTGGAAGGAGGGGCTGCTCACCTCTGCGGGGTGGAGCGCCGGCTGGTCGGGGTACCAGCCGCTGCGGAGATCGTCGGCGCTCGCGCCGATGCCCAGGGCCGAGGAGCGGGTCCCCGGCGTTCGCAACCCGAACCATCCGGGCATCCCGCCACCCGGTACCGCCGAACCGCACGCACATGTCAGGAGCAGCAGCGTGGCCGCGCCGACGCGACGACAGATGCTCAACGATCCCCTCCGGGCAGTGGCCGGAGGGAAAACACTCTCCTTGAACTCCGTTAGGGGTGCGGGGCCGTCGGTGTCCTCAGCTCGACATGCGCCTGTGTCCGGCGTCCGGTACTCACCGGAACCTGCGAGGGGTCCGTCGGCGCGAAAGCGTTCGCTGGCCGACCGTGAGGAGCCGGACTCTCAGCGCGACCTGCTCCTGCGCCGCTTGCCTCCGAGCTGGGCCACGACCTTCCGATCGGGCACCTCGAAGAGCCCCCGCCGTCCCTTCAACGGGATCGGCTTCTTGAAGCGCCGGGCGCCGGTCAGGTACCAGCCCCAGCTGCCTTCCTGGTGCCACCGGCTCGTCCGCTCCTGCGTGCAGTCGACGAGCTCGACCACCCCGATGATGGCGCTCCGCTCGGCAGCGTCGGGAACGCCGTGCTCGGCGAAGGACGCATCGTCGGCCCGGCGCCCGCGTGGATCAGCAGCGGCCCGCGATGGTGGGTCCTCCAGCTGCGGTTCTCGACGTCCTTCTCTCCACGGACGATGAGCTCGGCCCACGGTTGGTGAATGGTGATGGCTCGCATGGCCCGGTTCCCTGCGAACGGCGTGCCCGGGTCACCGGCGCCGGAGCACCGCTCCGTAGAAGGCGTCCGTTCCGTGGCGGTGCGGAGAGGTGACGAGCGCCGGCCCTCGACGGAGCTCGGCCGGGACGGGCGCCTCGATCTGCTCGACCTCCGGATGAGCCTCGAGGAACCCGCGAACGACGTCCTCGTTCTCCTCGGGCCGGACCGTGCACGTGACGTGGACGATCCGTCCGCCCGGCCGGACCCGGGCCAGCGCGGTGTCGAGCAGCGCGCGCTGGAGCGGTGGCCACCGGGCGAAGGTCCGGACGTCGGTCCGCCACCGGACGTCCGGGCCACGCCGGATCGACCCCAGCGCGGAGCAGGGCGCGTCGACCAGGACCGCGTCGTACGTCTCCTCCGGCGGGTCGTGGAGGACGCGGACCGAGGCTCCGGCGCCGGCACGCTCGGCGCGGTGGCGGAGCCGCTCCAGCGCCTCGCGGTCGACGTCGTACGCGTCCACTCTCCCCTGCCCCTGGAGCGCCGCCGCGAGGAGCAGCGTCTTCCCTCCGGCTCCGGCGCAGAGGTCCAGCACGCGCATCCCCGGCCGCGCCTCGATCAGCGCACCGGCGAGCTGGCTCCCCTCGTCCTGCACCTCGAAGAGGCCCTCCTGGTGCGACGGGAGACCGAGCACGTTGGGTCGTCCCTCGAGATGCAGGGCATCGGGGGCGTGGTGACCCGGGGAGCTGGCGATGCCCTCCGCGTCCAGCCGCTCGGCAAGTGCCTCGCGATCGAGACGCAGGCGGTTCGCGCGCACCGTGACCGGTCCGGGAACGTTGCAGGCGGCGGCGAAGAGAGCGGCCTCGGCGCCGAGAGCGTGCTCGAGCTCGGGAACGAGCGCGTCCGGCCACGAGAGCCGGGTCGGCCAGTCGTCGGGCGGGGGCCTGGGCTCGGGGAGCTCGACGTCGGTCCAGGCGCGCACCGCGTGGGCGGGGAGATGAGCGACGTCCCGCAGGAGCGCGGTCAGCATCGGCCCCGGCGCCTCGGAGCCGGCCTGGTACGCGAGGCGGCGGCGCCAGAGGGCGACACCGAAGAGCGCCTCGGCCGCGACCGCGCGGTGCGCAGCGTCCCAGCCTGGATGCGAGCGCAGGAGCACCGTGAGGAGCCGCGCGGCGTCGCCTCCGTGGAGCACCTGGCCGAGCGCCTCGAGGACCTGCCGCCGGACCTCGGGGAGCTGCGACCAGTCGATGTGGGCGAGACGATCGCGGGCGGCGCGCTCGACCGCCTGGAGCGTCGGGGAGCGCGTCCCGGTGGGGGCCCGGGGGGTCACCGCGGCAGAATGCCCGATTCCGGACCGGCGATCGCGCGATCGAAGGTGTCTGGCACCTTCGAGGCCTGGACAGCGTCACGGCCGGCAGCCGATCGAAGGTGTCTGGCACCTTCGAGGCCTGGACAGCGTCACGGCCGGCGGCGATGACTCGCGTCATGGAGCTCCACGACCTCCTCGGCTTCCTCCGGCGGCAGCGGTTTGGCGTCATCTCCTCGACGAGCCCCGAGGGACAGCCGCAATCCGCGGTGGTGGGCGTCGCATTCACCAACCAGGGCGAGGCCGTCTTCGACACCGTCGGTTCGTCGCGGAAGGCGCGAAACCTCCGGCGTGATCCGCGGGCATCGCTCGTGATCTGGGAGGGCGAGCGGACGGTGCAGATGGAGGGCCGTGTCGACGAGCCCACCGGAGCCCAGCGCGAGGCGATCGTGAAGGTCTACCTGGCCACCTTCCCCGACGGTGTCGAGCGCCTGCGCTGGGAGGGCATCACCCACTTTCGCTTCCGGCCGAGCTGGGTGCGCGATTCCGACTTCGGCGCCGGTCCCGAGCCGCGGATCGCCGAGCTGGGCTCCGCCGTCCACGAATCCTGACATCCGTCGCAGCCGTCCAGTGGAGGACGGACCGACGCCGCTGGCCGTGCCTCCCGCCATCGCGTGACAACGTTCTCGCGTGAATGGCACTCCCGGCGCCGCTGGCGATCCTCCGACGCGTGTATCGCTGGCTCCACCGCGGGTGGGAGGCGAAGCGCGTCCAGCACCTCGTGGCGACCGCGCTGATCACCATCTTCGTCGGCGCGCTCCTCCTCATCGAGCTGCGGCGCCTGGGCCTGCTGCCCTTCGCGTGGCTTCCGTCGAACCACTTCCACGCGGTCCGGCTGGGCTTCAACCTGCTGCTGGTCGTCGAGGTCGTCGGACTGGTCTTCGGGCTCACCGGGAGCCCGGGACGCACGCTGGGGCGACAGTTCGAGATCCTCTCCCTCATCCTCCTCCGGCAGAGTCTGAAGGAGCTGGTCAACGCCCCCGAGCCGCTGCGCTGGGACGCTCTGCGCCCCTTCGTCTGGCCGATGGTCGCCGACGCCGCCGGGGCCGTTGCGGTCTTCGCGCTCGTCGGCCTGTTCTACCGGCTGCAGCGCGACGGGGACGAGCAGCCCGCGGAGCGCACTCCCGAGCTCTTCGCCGCGTCGAAGGAGGCCGTTGCGCTGGTCGTCCTCGTCATCTTCCTCGTCCTCGCCGGCAACGGGGTCAGCGATGCGCTGCTGCGCCACGAGGGCGCCTCCGCGTACGACAGCTTCTTCGAGACCCTCTACACGGTGCTGGTCTTCGCCGACCTGACCATCGTCTTTCTCTCCCTGCGCCACAGCTTCAGCTACGAGAACGTGTTCCGCAGCTCGGGGTACGCCGTGGTGACGGTGCTCATCCGCATCGCGCTCACCGCGCCGCCGTACCTCAACGCGGCCCTCGGGGTCGGAGCGACGGTGCTCGGCATCGCGCTGGCCGCGGCCTACCCGAGCACCGCCGAGGCCCCCCGTCCTCCCGAACCGGTGGCCGGAACGGCGCGCGAGCCCCAGCCGAAGCGAGCTCACTGAGACGCGTCGCGCCGGGAGTTTGCCGACGACGAGGTGTCGGCGGCGTATGACGAGGTGTCTGACACCTTGCGAAGGCACCTCTGAACTCGGCAATGACGACGTGTCTGGCACCTCGCGAAAGCCGACGACGAGGTGTCCCGACGACGGAGGTATTACGGGGTGTCTATTACGAGGTGTCTGACACCTCGCGAGCGGGCGAACACGACACCTCGAGAGGACCGGCGCCGACTAACGCGGTGTCGCTGTCTGGCACCTCGCGAAGCACCCCGACTACGAGGTGTCCGGCTACGAGGTGTCTGGCACCTCGCGAAGGCGCCTCACGAAGACACCTCACCTCCGAAGTCCGGAAATGCTCCTCCCGCTCCAACGAGGTGTTTGACACCTCGCCAATTACGAGGTGTTTGACACCTCGCGAACAGACACCTCGCGAACAGGCACCTCGCGAACAGCGAGCTCACTGAGACGCGTCGCGCCGGGGGCTCCCCGACGACGGGGTGTCGACTCGCGACCACTACGAGGTGTCTGACACCTCGCGAAGGCCCCCTCCGAAGTCCGGAAATGCTCCTCCCGCTCCGGCGTAGAACGGGACGGGTGACCGACCTTCGCCATTACTCCGGCGGATCCTGCCTGCCGCGCCATCGACACCTCGGTGCCTACGCCGCGGTCGTCCTCGCCGGCGACTTCGTCGAGGCCGGAGACCGCGGGCGCCACCGCCTCGACGCGGGGAAGGTCGTCTTCCACCGCCCCTTCGAGGCGCACCGGGACGAGTTCGGGCGACGCGGCGCGGTGGTCCTCGACCTGCCGCTCGGTCGCTGTCCCGAGCTCACCACCGGCGAGGTGGACGCGCTCGATGTCGTCGTCCGTCTCGCCCGGAACGACCCCGAGGCCGCCGCCGCGCTGCTCCTCGACGAGGTCCGACCCGCCGAGCTCGATCTCGACGACTGGCCGGATACCCTCGCCCGGGCGCTCGCGGCGGAGCCCGACCTCTGCCTCGAGACCTGGGCGGAGCGGAACGGCCTCAGCCCGCAGACCCTGAGCCGCGGATTCCGGCAGGCCTACGGAACCACCGCCAAGCGCTTCCGCGCCGAGCTCCGCGCCCAGCGCGCCCTGCGGACGCTCCCCGGCTGGACCGAGACGCTGGGCGACCTCGCGGCCGAGCTCGGATTCGCCGACCAGGCCCACCTGACGCGTGCCGTCGTCTCGCTCACCGGGTGGACGCCGGGGCAGCTCCGCGCGAAGTGGATACAAGACCGGAGCCTCGCCGCGGGCTAGACCTCGGCGCATGCACCGTCGCTCCGTCCTCGCCGGCTCGCTCGCGCTCCTGGCCTCCCGGGCCGTCCCCGCCCTCGGGGCGGCGGACGCAGGAACCCCGGGCCGGCGCACGCGCTGGGCCGTTCGTAGCTCCGAGGGTCTGGACGCGATCTCCTTCCTCGGCCCGTTGTCGGGGCGTTCGCTCTACACCGAGCCCTACCAGAAGGAGCTCGAGACGTTCCGACCGCGGCTGCCAGCGGACGTCCGGGAGGACGTTCCGAAGCTCTGGGAGGAAGCCGAGAAGGGCAACGTGGGTCTGCTCGCGCCGGCGCTCGACGTCATCTTCTCGAGCGACGGGAACGGCGACACGCTCGACGCGGTCCTCGCAGGACTCGGCGCACCGGAGCAGAAGCTGCTTCCGGCGTACCGGGCGAGCCCCTACTGGGAACAGGGGACCTGGGACTGGGTGCTGAAGACGCGGCCCCGCCTCGTGAACGTGTTCCGCGGGATGCGCAGCGCCGGCTTCGTGAAGTTCCGCCAGCAGCGAGCCGGCACCGCCCTCGCCGAGCGCATCAAGGGCGTCCAGCGCGACCTCGACGGCTTCGACGTCATCAAGCTCCAGGAGAAGCTCACCGGCCGGACCTTCGACCCGACCATCAACATCGTGCTCCTGCTCTTCTGCAAGCCGCACGGGATCAAGGTGCAGGGCCAGACCTTTCTCCAGGCGTACGACTACGACATCCCGACCACCGTCCGGATCGCGGCGCACGAGATGCTGCATCCGCCGGTCCCGCTCGACGGTCCGGCGGCGAAGGCGGCGCTGGGCGTCCTCTCCAGGGACCCGCTCATCACCCGCATCGTGAAGGAGCACGATCCACGCTGGGGATACACGACGCTCGACGGGATCCTGAACGAGGACCTCTGCCAGGCGCTGGACCAGCTGATCAGCGAGGCGCTGGGCGTCGGTCGGAATCCTGCCGACCGCTGGCGGAAGTCCGACGACGGGATCCACGTGCTCGCCGCGGCGTTCTACGGGTACTTCCGCGACGACCACTGGCTGGAGCGCGGCGGGAACCTCGAGACCTGGCTCTCCCAGGCCGTGTCCTCGGGACGCCTCGCCCCGGAGCGGCTTCACGCCACCGCCGCGCGGGTCCTCGAGCGTCCGGCCACGCAGCTCTGGCCACTCGACGCCGACGCGGGCACCGCGCGCTAGCCGCTCGGGCCGCCGCCGGGTCGCGGGGCACCTGGGCAGACCGCGCGGGTTGGCAGGAATTCGAACTTCTTTGTCACTCCTGCCAATCCCCGACTCTGTACATAGAGGGAGGCGCCGATCGGGATGGTCCCCCTCGGCCGGCGCTCCAATTGAGACGCGGACCTCGAGGCGCCGTGGGTTCACACTCCCCTCCTCACGGCGCCTCGTTTTTTTGTCGTCAGTCCGCGGCGATCCTGACCGGCCTGCACGGCGGAAGCCGTGCCCCTGCCGCCGCGAGCGCGTCCCGGAGCCCGAGGCCGAGGAACGCCGGCCGGAAGCCGGAGCGGAACAACCGAAGCTGCCCGGGCTCGACGCGGTCTCCCGCTGCGTGGATGGGCTCGGAGGAGACGCGGCCCCGCCAGCCGAGGGGCTCCACCGCCTGTCCCGCGACTTCCGGCCCGGCGACGAACGTGATGGGCTCCACGGTGAGCGGCCATTCCTGCGCGACCACGAGGCCGGTGGCGCCGTCGGTGAAGAGGTTCCCCTCCACCCGGTCGCTCCGGTCGTACGCCCGACGCCCGCAGCACGTGCAGCCCTGGTCGATGGCCTCGAGCGGGAACACCGGCGCGATCCGGACCTTGGGCGGGGTGACCAGCTGGAGGACCTCGACGTTTCCCGCCAGCGGTCGAGTGGTCGCGCCGGCCCGCTCGACGACCTCGCGGAACCCCGTCGCGACGAGCACCTCCCGCGTCGCGGTGAGCTGGAGGTCCACCTCGGGATCGATCTCGGTGACCTCGAGCGGAGCCACCTGCTCCAGGTCCAGCCGGTCGCAGCAGTTGCAGGACCAGCGGCCGACATAGGCCGCGTCGAGGTTCACGACCTCGGGCGGCTCACGCTCCACGGCCCGCTCCAGCTCGACCGGCCCCTGCCCCAGCTCCTCCCGGCTCCACGTGTGGGTGAGCCGGGCGATGCGCATCCGCGTGACGTCGCCGGTGCGCGCCCTGCCCCAGCGCAGCAGCTCCTCCAGCACCACCGGCTCGATGTCGACCCTCGCCACCGAGAAGCTCGGGCCGTCGTCGCGAGCCGAACGCGCGATCCAGCCCAGGGCGTCGGGCAGCGTCGCCGCCAGACGCTCCCGGGACATCCGGAACTGGAGGAGCGCACGAGTTCTCATCAGGGTTTCTTGATTCCGGAGAACACGCCGCGTCCGTAGTTCAGCTCGGGCTTGTTGGCCATGAAGGAGAACGTCGGCATGTCGAGACTGAACTCCTCCTTCCAGAACCGTTTCAAGAGGGCCTGCTGGGCGTTGAAAAGCTCCTCCCCCTGCAGTCCACCCATGTTGGCGAACCGGTCCTTGACCAGGGCCATCGTGTCGACGCCGAACTCCTGCTTGAGGAACTGCCGCATCCGGACGTGGATGCCGTGTGGCCCGCCGGTGTGGAGGTAGGGCGTGGCGAGCGGGAACACCGCTCCGTCGAGGTTGGCCCCGCCCACGGTCGCCCCCTCGCCGAGGTCGAGGTGCGGCCACCAGTGGTTGCCCTGGATCTGGGTGTTGTTGAACTGGGTCTTGAGCCAGGCCTCACGCTTGTCCCAGTCGCCGTAGCGCACCGTGCGCGGGGGCTTGTCGGGGAAGAGCGCGGAGTACTCGCGGAGCAGCTTCTTGATGTCCTCCGGGTCCATGTCCACCTTGCCCGGCTTCTTCACCCCGAAGTTCCGCTGGAACGTCATCTGGAACAGGTCCCAGGGGTGGATGTCGGTGATGTTGAAGGTGGTCTTGATCCAGGACTCGGTCTCCTGGAGGAGGGCGACGAACTTCTCGCAGGAGAAGCCGTAGTTGTGGACCCAGAGGGCGTCCGCACCCGCGAAGTAGGTGTGGAAGTCCTCGACCTCGAGGTTGTAGGTGACGAAGTGCTTGCCCGGTGCCGCGTCCTCCGGCTCGACCGAGAGGACCTCGGCGGAACCGCCGCTGGCGAGGCGCAGCCGGTCTCCCGGGACGAGCAGCGCGGCCTCGACGAAGGCCTGCTGCTGGACGACGAAGAACGGGTGGGTTCCGGTGGAGACGATCTCCGCCGGGGGTTCGCCGTCGTCGGGCGAGTCGCGGCCGGCGCTCGAGCGGTGGGCGACGGTGCCCGCCCAGCGCGCCTCCGGTGCCATGACCGGCTCGACCAGCCGGTAGCGCACGTGGAAGAGGCGCGTCGGCGTGGTCGACACCGTGTCGAGGACGGTGCGGGCCGACTGCTGTCCGGTCACCGGATCGCGAGAAATGACCCGGTCACCGGCCTTGATGCGCTCGATCGGGACGGGCCCGTCGGGTGTGAGCACCGGCGTGCCGGCGGGGAAGCAGAGGCGTATCAGCTCCCGCGTCCAGAGGATGATCTTCCCCAGCTTCTGCTGCACCCGCGCCGAGCGGAAGATGCCGACCCTGCCGGCCTGGATCTCGGCCTGGAGGTTCTCCAGGAACCGGAGCTTGGAGATGTTCCCGAGCTGCCCGGCCTTCGCGAACGGAGCGGCGATCGCGGCGACCTCGAACATGCCCCGTCCGAAGATCTTTCCTGCCTCGTACGGCTGGTCCCGGACGAGGTCGAGGTAGTCGTTCCACGCCTCGGAGATCAGCTCGCCGGTCATCTGAAGGGCGGCGCGCAGCGTCGCGTCGCCGACGGCGAGCGCTTCCGGATCCCCGGCGACCACCTTGCGGAGGAAGTCGGCGCCGTTGGTGCCGATCTGGAAGACCACCCAGCCGGCGTCGCGGACGAAGTAAGCGGCAGCCCAGCCCTGGTCCCAGGCCTCCTGGAGCGTGGCCTGTGGGTGCGTGATCAGCGCCCAGGCACCGGCGAGCGTCGATCGCGGGATGGCCACGGCCACCTTGACCGTGCCGGTGACGAGGTCCACCCCGCCCTCTCCGAAGCCGACGACGAATCCGGAGAGGAACCAGAAGCTGTCGAGGATGCCACCGTCGCCGAACCAGCCTGGAATGGCCGGCCCGCCACGGGCGCTCGCGCCGGACCGCTTGAGCACTCCCGCGCCGAAGGCGACCTCCCCGTCGGGCGGGCCGGTGGTCGGCCCTCTCGAGCCGTCGTCGTAGAGCCAGTCGCCCTCGTCGCCGTTCTCGTTCGGGACGGCGAGCATCACCTCGGGGCGGCTGCCGTCGCGCGTGGCGATGTAGTACTGGCCATCGTCCCACTTGATGACCTTCCTCTGCCCGTCGAACGTCTCGACGGTGAAGCCGTCCTTCGACAGGAGGTCGGACGGTCCCGTCACCCGGATGACCGACGGGTGGGTGTCGTCGCTCCAGTCGTTGAAGTTCGCTTCCGGCGTCTGGGCGAACAGCTGCTGCGGGAAGAGGTCCTCGTTCATCGGTGCGAGGTCGACGGTGAAGCTCGCCTCGCCGACGCCGTGGCCGATGGGATCGTTCGCCTCGATCCGGAAGTTGACCCAGGCGTTGCCCATGTCGTCGGGGAGCAGCCCGTCGATCGGAACGAAGGCCTCGAGGATGCCGTAGTACGGGTACGGCGCTCCGAGGGCACCGCCCGAGCTCTTGGAAACTTGAAGCGGCAGGATGATCGGGTCGGGCCGTCCCTGGACGAAAAGCCGGACGCTGTCGATGGTGGCGTTCGGGGTCGTGTCCGCCACGCCGGAGAAGACGTAGGCCTGGATGCTCAGATAGCCGCTGAGGCCGTACGGACTCGGAGCGAGGCCCTCGACCGTGAGGCTCGCGGCCTGGACCTGGATGACCGGGCGCGGGGTCGAGATGAGCAGCGCCGGCGATTCCCAGATCTGCCCGCTCTCGCGGTCGACGGGGACGACCTTCAGGTCGAGGCAGGTGTCGCCATTCGAGTTGGTGCACCAGCCGTTCGAGCAGGAGCAGGACGACCCGCCGCCTCCTCCTCCGCCGCCGGTCCCGCCGTCCTCGTCACCCCCGCCCGGCGTGCCGCCGTCGTCGCCGCCCGAGCCACCATCGGAGCCGCTGCCGCCGTCCGAGGTCCCCCCGTCTCCGCTGCCACCATCGCCGGAGCCGCCGTCGTTGCCGCCGCTTCCTCCGTCGGAGCTGCCGCCGTCCGAGGTCCCTCCGTCTCCGCTGCCGCCGGTCCCTCCATCGCCGGAGCCACCGTCCCCGGCGCCGCCATCGGACATCCCGCCGTCCGAGCCGCCGTCGGACCCGCCGTCGGATCCGCCGTCACCCGGCCCGCCATCGGGGCCGGCATCACCCGGTCCCCCGTCGACGCCACCGTCCGGGCCCGCATCGGGCGGAGGGCCGCCGTCCGGTCCACCGTCACCGGGACCACCGTCCACGCCGCCGTCCCCGCAGGGGCCTCCGTCGCAGGCGCAGGTCGTGGCGGATTCGCCGAGCGTCGGGTTCGGGTTGGCGATGCATTTCAGCGCCGCAGCCTGCTCGCCCGGGCCCGGGCCGACGTCGCGGCCACAGGCGAGGAGCGACACCAGGATGAGCAGCGGTCCCGAGAGCCAGGGTGAACGCGCGAGTGGCCTGAACATCTCCCCTCCGGACGCACAGGTGGAGCGTTCGCCGTAGGCAGTTCACGTGCCACCGAATCTTTCCTGGGGGAGTGGTGACAGCTGTGTACGTCGAGTCACAACAGACTGTGCCCGGAGGTGACCGACCTGTGCACGCCGGGGCACTGCGACCTCGGTCCTCTCGCGATCTTCTGTGCGCGTGGGGGCACCGACTGGCCACTTGATCCGCGGGCCATGCCAGGAGGCGCGCGGCGACGCTTTTCAACCCGGGTTCGGTCTGACCAAATACTTCGAGCCCGTGGCGGCCCGGGCGTATGCGGCGATCGCCTCGGGGCGGAGCATCTCGCTCAGGGACACTTCTCGGGAGTAGTGGCTGGCGAAGGTCGTGGTCACCTCCGCAGCCGCGCGGGCTCTCAGGCGGCTCGCGGTCTCGGGACCCAGCTTCTCGAGCGCAGGCCAGACCAGCCAGCCTCCGATCCCCCACGCCATGCCCCAGCTCCGGTCGAGCACCACCGGGCCGGGATCGAGCGAGCCGTACAGGTAGACCTGCTTGTGCACCGTGGTCCCGTAACGCCGGTAGCCGGGCTGGCCTCGCGCGGCAGCCGCCTCCATGGCGCCGAGGATCTCGCCGGCCAGCGTTCCGCCGCCCACCGCATCGAAGGCCAGGGTCGCGCCGGTCTGGGCGATCGCCTCGGTGAGGGCCTGGCGGAAGCCGGGCTGACTCGAGTCCACGACGTGGGTCGCCCCGAGCCCGGATAGGACGGACACCTGCTCGGGCCGGCGGACCACGTTGACCAGCGGCACGCCGTCGGCGCGGCAGAGGCGGACCAGCATCTGGCCGAGGTTCGATGCGGCCGCGGTATGGACGAGCGCCCGGTGCCCCTCGCGCCCCATCGTCTCGACCATTCCCAGCGCGGTGAGCGGGTTCACGAACCAGCTCGCCCCTTCCGTCGCCGAGACGCCGGGCGGGAACGGCTCGCACTGCGCGACCTTCACGCAGCGGTACTGGGAGTACATCTCTCCGCCGATCACCCCGACGACCCGTCCGAGCAGCGCCTGTGCCTGGGGAGCGGGCCCGGCCGCGACGACGACCCCCGCGCCCTCGTTGCCCACCGGCATGGCCTGCCCGATCCGCCCGGCCAGCGCGCGCAGCCGCTCCGGAGCGAGCGGGGCGCTCACGCTGGGAAGCTCCGCCGTCCCTCCGGCGCGCGCCTGTCCGACGTCAGCGCCGGCGAAGAGGACTCCCACGTCCGAGGGGTTGATGGGCGATGCCCCGATCCGCACCAGCACCTCGTCGTCCTTCGGGCGTGGGACTGGCGCGCGGACCAGGGCGAGCACCACCCGCCCCTCCGCCTCGACGGTGGACCGCAGCTGCAGACCTTCGGCCGGAACCTCTGAGCTCATCGGCGCACCCCTGGCCCCATATAGCCAGGTCGGCGCACGGCCCGCCGCGCGAGTCAGGGACGGTGGTCCGGTCGTCCCGGATCCGGTGCTGGAAATTCGCCAGCAAGATCGGCCGGAGGCCCCATCCGTGCAGCGGCCGGGGCCCGGTGATAGTTTGGTGGCAGTCGAACTTGGCCACGAACCCCCGACCCGCCCTGACCCTCCAGCAGTTCCGGACTGTTTCCAGGGCACTGTCTGACCCGCGCCGGGTGGCGCTGCTGGAGTCCATCGGCAGCGCCGCGGAGTACTCCTGTCAGGAGCTGTGCCGGGAGGCGGGTGTGTCGAAGGGGACGGTCTCCCACCACATGGACGTGCTGGTGAAGGCCGGGCTCATCGTCGAGCGCCGCCGCGGGCAGTTCATGTTCTACGAGGTGAGGCGGGACGTGATCGCCGCCTACGCCGCCGAACTGATCCGACGCGTCGCGCCGTCCGCGCCTACCTGAGAAGGGTCGCGGTCCGGCGAGTTTCGTGGCGAGCGCAGTTTGATGCGCTTAGAACTGCTCCCGACCGAAGCGGGAGGAGTTTCGAGCATGCAGCCGTCTACCGTCGTTCGTCGCCGAATCGGTTCCATCGTCCTGGCCGTCGTGCTCCTGGCCACCGGAACCGTCCTCGCGGCCTGGAAGCATGGCCGGCTCGTGGCCGAGCGGTCCGCCACGCAGCCCGAGCCGGTCGAGGCCGTGACCGTCGCCACCGCCACCTCACGCGAGCACCGCGAGACCACCACCGCCATCGGCACCGTGCTGGCGATGGAGTCCATCACCCTCCGGAACGAGCTCCCCGGCACCGTCCGTCACGTCTCCCTGGACCCGGGTGCCATCGTCGAGGCCGGCACGATCCTGGTCGCCCTCGACACCTCGGTGGAGACGGCGGACCTCCGCGCGCTCCAGGCACAGGCCGCGCTGGCCGAGACCACGCTGCGCCGGCACGTGTACCTCCGCCAGCACGAGGCCAACGCCGAGGCCGAGGTCGATCAGGCCCGCGCCCAGCGAGACGTCACCCTGGCCCAGGTGGAGCGGCTCAAGGCGATCATCGCCAGGAAGGTCATCCGCGCCCCGTTCCGCGCCCGCGTCGGCCTGTCCGACGTCCACGTGGGGCAGTACCTGAACGAGGGAGTCCAGCTGACCACCCTCCAGGGCGTCTCCGACCAGGAGAACGTCGACTTCTCCGTGCCCCAGAGCGTCGCCGCGGGCCTGACCCATGGTGGGACGGTGGAGATCGTCACCGCCGAGGGGACGGCGCCCATCGTGGCCCGCATCGTGGCCATCGACGCGAAGGTGGACCCCGGCACGCGGAACGCGATGGTTCGCGCCCGGATCTCCGGGACCGACGAGCTGCCGTCTCCGGGCGCCTCGGTCCGTGTCCAGGTGCCGCTGGGGGCGACAAGCACGGCGGTGGCGGTGCCGGCGACGGCGCTGCGAAAGGGCCCCGGTGGAGACCACGTCTGGGTCCTCACCGCGGACGAGGGTGGCGCGCTCCGCGCCCATGAGCGCACCGTGTCCAGCGGCCCGGTGGTGGGTGACGCGGTGCTGATCCTCAAGGGCCTCAAGGCCGGGGAGCAGGTCGCGGCCTCGGGGTCCTTCAAGCTGCGCGAGTCCGCGAAGGTCCAGCCCACGCCGATCAGCGCATCGGCGCGGCGCGAGTGAACGGGAGAGCTCCGGTGCGTTCCTTCACCGACATCTTCATCAAGCATCCGGTCCTGGCGATCGTCGTCAACCTCGTCATCCTCCTGGTCGGGTGGCGCGCGCTGAGCGGCCTTCCGGTCCAGCAGTACCCGAAGATCGAGAGCTCCTCGGTGGTCATCACCACCGTGTACACCGGGGCGAGCGCCGAGACGGTTCGCGGGTTCCTCACCACGCCCATCGAGCGCTCCGTCTCGGCGATCAGCGGGGTGGACTACCTCGAGTCGACCAGCCGGGCGGGCCTCAGCACGGTGACCGTGCACCTCAAGCTCGGGCACAGCAGCGTCGCGGCGCTCGCCGAGGTGACGGCCCGGCTCCAGCAGGTCCGCACCGAGCTTCCCGGCGAGGCCGAACCGCCGGTGGTCGAGATCCAGCGTGCGGATCGCCCTTACGCCTCGTTCTACCTGAGCTTCACCTCTCCCCAGCGCGACGGACCGGCGCTGACCGACTGGCTCCTCCGCACCCTCCAGCCGCAGCTGTCCACGCTCCCCGGAGTGCAGCGGGTGACCTTCGAGGGTGGCCGGCAGCTCGCGATGCGAGTGTGGATCGATCCCGCCCGGCTGTCCGCGGTGGGCCTCGCGCCCGGTGACGTCTACGCCGCGCTGCTCCGGAACAACTTCCTCGCAGCGGTGGGTCAGACCAAGGGGAACCTGGTCCAGGTCAACCTCCTGACCAACACCGACCTCCGTTCGTCGGACGAGTTCAAGGACCTGATCGTCGCCGAGCGCAAGGGCGCCCTCGTCCGGCTCCGGGACGTGGCCACGGTGGAGCTCGGCGCCGAGGAGGCGACCACCGTTGCCAAGTACGGACAGAAGGAGGCGGTCTACCTCGGGGTGTGGCCGCTGGTCGGCGTGAACGAGATCGAGGTCGCGCACCGGCTCCGCGCCGAGATGGACCGGATCCGCCCCACCCTGCCCCCGGACGTCGACATGCAGATGGCGTACGACGCCACGGTCTTCATGGAGGACGCGCTCCAGGAGATCTCGAAGACACTGACCGAGACCATCCTCATCGTCGGCCTGGTGGTGTTCCTCTTCATGGGCTCGGTCCGGACGGCGCTGGTGCCGCTGGTGGCGATGCCCATCTCGCTGGTGGGCGCGGCGGTCGTGATGTCCGCCGCCGGCTTCAGCCTGAACCTCCTGACCATCCTGGCCATCGTGCTCTCGGTGGGCCTGGTGGTCGACGACGCGATCGTGGTGGTGGAGAACGTCGAGCGCCACGTCCGGGAGGGTCGGACGCGACGGGAAGCGGCGCTGCTCGGAGCGCGCGAGCTGGTGGGGCCGATCCTCGCCATGACCGTGACCCTGGCGGCGGTCTACACGCCCATCGGCTTTCAGGGCGGGCTGACCGGGTCGCTGTTCCTCGAGTTCGCGATCACCCTGGCCGCCGCGGTGGTGGTCTCGGGCATCGTCGCGGTCACCCTGTCGCCGGTGATGAGCTCGCGCTTCGTGCAGGAGCACGGGCACGAGACCCGGCTCACGGCGCTGGTCAACCGCGGCTTCGACGCGGTCCGCCGGACCTACGCGCGCCTGCTGGACGGGGCGATCGGCATGCGGTGGGCGGTCGTCGGGGCGTCGGTGGTCGTGATGCTCGCGGCCTGGCCGCTGTACAGCTACTCGCGGAAGGAGCTGGCCCCGGTCGAGGACCAGAGCCACATCAGCCTCTTCATGATGGCCTCGCCTGACTCGTCGCTGGCGGCGACGAATCGTGCCTCGCTCGAGGTGGTGAAGGCCATCGAGTCCTTCCCCGAGGCGAAGTTCATGTGGTCGCTGACCTCGAACTGGGGCGCGTTCGGCGGGATGGTGACCAAGGACTGGAAGGAGAGGCCCCGGTCCACCGAGCAGATGTACGGCGCGGTCTTCGGAGCCGTGTCGCAGATCCCCGGGCTGCAGGTCTTTCCCCGCCTCGACCCGCCGCTGCCCACGCCCGGCCAGTACGACGTGGAGCTCATCCTCCAGTCGTCGGCTCCCGTCGAGCAACTTCAAGACTCGGTCGCTCAGGTGCTGGCCGCCGGGTGGAAGAGCGGCAAGTTCCTCTACGTCGACACCGACCTGAAGGTGGACCTGCCGGAGGCGCGGGTGGTCATCGACCGCGAGAAGGTGGCGGACCTGGGGCTGGACCTGGCCGGGGTCGGCCGGGAGCTGGGGACGCTGCTCGGCGGCGCGTACGTGAACCGGTTCAACTACTTCGACCGCAGCTACAAGGTGATCCCGCAGATCGGAGACGCCGAGCGGGCGACGATCGGGCCGCTCCTGGACCTCAAGATCAAGACGCCCCGTGGCGAGCTGGTGCCGGTCTCCTCCTTCACCCACGTGGAGACGGAGGCGGCGCCCCGCACGCTGCAGCGGTTCCAGCAGCGGAACGCGGTGCGGATCTTCGGCGGGGTGAAGCCCGGGGTGACGAAGGAGGAGGGCCTGCGGGTGCTGGAGAACGCCGCGGGCGCGATCACCGGTCGGGGAATCATCCTCGATCACGCCGGTGAGTCCCGGCAGATCCGGCGCGAGGGCGGCGCGCTCACCGCGACGCTCGGCTTCGCGGTGATCCTCATCTACCTGGTGCTGGCGGCCCAGTTCCAGAGCTTCCGGGACCCGCTGATCGTGCTGCTGGGCTCGGTGCCGCTGGCCATCTCCGGAGCGCTGGTCTTCAGCTTCCTGAACCTGACCACCATCAACATCTACTCCCAGGTGGGGCTCATCACCCTGGTCGGCCTGATCGCGAAGAACGGGATCCTGATCGTCCAGTTCGCGAACAAGCTCCAGGAGGAAGGCGCGGCGAAGCTGGCGGCGATCCGGGAGGCCGCGTCCACCCGGCTGCGGCCGGTGCTGATGACCTCGGCGGCGACGGTGTTCGGGCACCTTCCGCTGGTCTTCGTGACCGGCCCGGGCTCGCAGGCGCGGAACAGCATCGGGATGGTCCTGGTCACCGGAATGACCGTCGGGACGATCTTCACGCTCTTCGTCGTGCCGGTGTTCTACCTGCTCATCGCCGCCGAGCACCGGAAGGAGCCAGCGGCGGAGCTCGAGCCAGCCGGCGAGCTCGCGATCGCAAAGTGACCCGAGGCGCCCGTGAGGCCCCGGCGCCACATGAAACGATCGTCCCACGACCGGGGATCCATCGTTCAGCCCACGGTTGAGACCTTCTGAGACTGCTGTTTACGTCGCGTCGCAGCCGATCGTGACGCGGTGAAGAGATGCAATCTGCTCGTGAGTCGCGGCTCGCCGAGCACCGGCAAGTTGCCGCGAGCGGCCGACGGTTCGCAGGGAGCGGTGCGGTCGGCATCGCGAGGTGCCTGTCTCGATCGTGGGAACGGGGTCTCTCCGATCGCGACTGTGTCAGCCGCCTGCTTCACCCCGCTCCCGAGGAGGAGTCATGAGAGCGCTTCGAACGTCGTCGATGTGTCTCGCATTCCTGCTGATGCTCGCCGCTTCACCTGCGCTCGCCCAGGGCGTGGGGCACTTCGTCTCGGTGGGCGGGCCAGACCAGGACGCCACCAACCACACCGACGCGAACTTCTCGCTGGTTGCGATCGAGCTCCCCAACGGGAGAGTGAATGGCCAGTGGACGGATCAGTTCGGCCAGGGTCAGGGGGGCATCCACGTGAAGATCGACTGTCTGTCCGTCGCGGGCAACACCGCCTGGGTGAGCGGCACCATCACCTCCGGCACGTTCAACGGCGCGGACCTGTCGGGTCTGCCGGTCATCACCCAGGTCCAGGACAATGGCCAGACCGGCGATCAGATCAGCTTCTCCTTCATCGGAAACCCGGCCTCGTGCACGACGCAGCCCAACCTCGGGCTCGTGCCGATGACGTCCGGCCAGGTGATCGTCCGCTGAGCCGGCACCGGGGACCGGGCCTTGACGTTCGCAGGGGTGCTGGTGGAAGCACCCACGAGCGCTCATGGCCCGGTACCTCGCCCTGCTCCGCGGCATCAACGTCGGGGGCAAGAACCTCATCCGGATGACCGAGCTCGCGACGTGTCTCGGCGAGAACGGCCTGTCGAGCGTCACGACCTACATCGCGAGTGGCAACGTGCTCTTCGAGGCGCGTGACTCCTCCGCGGCGGCGCTCACCGTCCGGCTGGAGAAGGTGCTCGCGGAGACGTTCAGCTACCGCGCGAGCGTGGTGCTGCTCGATCGACGCCAGCTGCGGCGGATCGTCGCCCGGGCGCCGGAGGGATTCGGAAGGCGGCCGGCGCTCGAGCGCTACGACGTCCTCTTCCTGAAGCCTCCGCTCACGTCACGCGCGGCCCTGCCGATCTTGCCAGCACGGGAGGGCGTGGACAGGGTCAGCGCGGGCCCGGGTGTGCTGTACTTCTCTCGCCTCGTTCGCCGGGCCGCGGAGAGCCGGCTGGCCCGGGTCGTCTCGATGCCCATCTACCAGAGCATGACGATCCGAAACTGGAACACCACCACCCGGTTGCTGGAGCTGATGGAGAGCGCCGAGGGCTAGCAGGCAGCGGCGGCGGCGTTATGCATGCGCGCATGCCGACCCCCCAAGCTCGCATCGCATCGGACTTCAACCGGGACTCCACCGCGGCCGAGGTCATCCGCGGCCACGACCTGCACGGCAAGACGGTGATCGTGACCGGCGGATCGGCCGGGATCGGGCTGGAGACGACACGCGTCCTTGCCTCGGCCGGAGCCCGGGTCATCGTTCCTGCCCGCGACGTCCAGAAGGCCACGGCGGCCGTCGGCAAGCTCGCGACCGTCGAGCCGATGGAGCTGACCGACCCCGCCTCGGTCGCCGCCTTCGCCGACCGCTTCCTGAAGGCAGGCACGCCGCTCGATCTCCTCATCAACAACGCGGGCATCATGGCGAACCCGCTGACCCGCGTGGCGCGGAACATCGAGTCGCAGTTCGGCACGAACCACGTGGGCCACTTCGAGCTCACGGTGCGGCTCTGGCCGGCGCTGAAGAAGGCCGAGGCACCCCGGATCGTGGCGCTGACGTCGGTGGGCCACCGCCGTTCGCCGGTCGACTTCGACGACTGGAACTTCGAACGAAGGCCGTACGACCGCTGGATGGCGTATGGCCAGTCGAAGTCGGCGAACGCGCTGTTCGCCATCGGGGCGAACGCACGAGGTGTGAAGGCCTTCTCGGTGCACCCCGGAGGGATCCTGACCGGGCTGGGGAAGTTCATGACGCCCGAGGAGACCGAGGCCCTCATCTCGCGGGCACGGAACATGATGAAGACGGTCGAGCAGGGAGCCGCCACGTCGGTCTGGGCCGCCGTCAGCCGGCAGCTCGACGGGCTCGGGGGCGTCTACTGCGAGGACTGCAACATCGCCACGCCGGTGCCCGCCGATTCGCAGGAGACGCGCGGCATCCGGCCGTGGGCAATGGATCCGTCGCTGGCGGAGCGGCTGTGGACGCTCAGCGAGCAGATCACCGGTCTCGCGATCGCCTAGCCGGCGGGAGTGTCGACGGTTGTCACACCGGAGAAGACCGGGCGGTCGAGCGGGCTCACCGCACGGCGGCCGCCCCACGACTGTAACGATCGCGTGACGGCGCGCACTCCGCTCGTGGCATCGGAATGACGGCCGCGGGCCCCGGCGTTAGCTCGTCGCGAGGGCGCGGGCATGATCGACGTGGGCGAGTGGGACCAGCAGGTCCGGCAGCATCTCTGGCACGACCTCGAGGCCGAGCACCTCCACCTGGCGAAGGTGCTGGACGACGTCGGGAGCCTCGTCGAGCAAGGCTCGTTCGAGACCGCGCGACGGCGCTTCGGTGAGTACCGGCTCGCCCACGAACGGCACCAGCAGGCAGAGCGCAAGCTGGAGATGTTCTGCGCCGGAGTCCGCGAGGTGAGCTCGTTCCTCGCGCAGCTCGAGCGGGAGCGGGCGCGGGTCCTCGAGCAGTCGGAGAAGGTCTGGACCTGCCTCTGCCGCGAACGACGCGGACCGGTCCCGCGCATGCTGGAGCGGCTGGGCGGGCTGGTGGCGAAGCACGGGCGCGCGCAGCGGCGGTTGATCCTCGCCGAGCTCCCGCTGAAACCCGAGCTCCGCGATGCCCAGAGCGTGCTGCTGCGGCGCCTTGGGCATCTCTGAGCGGTGATGCCGGGTGCTCACGGGGTGAGGACGCCGGAGGACAGCGTGGCGTTCGCGCGATCGATGCCGTTCTTGAATGGAGCATCGGCCAGGAGCGCGTGACTCTGCTCCGAGGTGGAGACGACGGCGGCGATGGAGACCACGAACGGGACGCCCTCCTCCAGGATTCCCGGCGGCAGGGAGAGCGAGGTGTTCCGGGTCATGATCGAGCCCAGCGTTCTCGCCACGGTCCGGTTGGAGACGACCTCGAGCGCGGCGAGGTCGATCCGGTAGAAGCTCACCTCGCCGATGGTCGGGGCGCTCCACTCGAGCGTCGGCGCGAGCCCCACGCCGGTCCGGTTGGCGAACAGCGCCTCCCCGTTGATCTTCGGGTCCCGCACCATCGAGACCGGCGGCACGATGGGTGCGGCCGCGCCCTTCTCCGGGGTGGTGGTCCACTCGATGCCGTTGAAGAACCCGAAGGCCCTCAGGCTGCCACCGAGGCCGGTGGAGCCCGGCAGGGGCGCGGGGAAGAAGCCGGAGGTGTAGCGAACGTCGAAGAGGAGGCCCCAGCTGCCCGACGCGACGCCCTCCGGAGTGCCGTAGCTCATCGTCCCGGTCTCGAAGTCGGACTCGTCGTAGACGTAGACCACGAGCGGGTCGGCGTTCGACGAGTAGAAACCGTCCTCGGCGCGCCCCGGCTGTCCGAGGATGCCGACGAAGCACCGCGCGGACAGGCAGAGAGAGCGCGCGTCGGGGTGTCCGCCGCGCATCACCTCGAACCACTGCGAGCCCCGGACGTCGAGCGCGATGCTGTGGTCCTGGGAGACGTCGCGCATGGTCCCGCTCAGATTCACCGAGCCACCCGAGGCGAGCGAGAACGGTGAGAACTCGACGAGCCGGGTCAGCGGGTAGTACTCGATGTCGTTCGGCGACACCCGGTACGAGAGCTGCCCCAGGACCGCGTGGTCGGAGGGAACGATCTCGGTGCAGCCGAAGCCCGTGCCGTTGCAGGTACGAACGTTGAAGTCGAGCACGACCGAGGTGTCGCCTTCCTGGACGAGGCCATACCGATCGGTGGCGAAGTCCCAGGAGTTTCCCTCGCTGACGTAGAACTCGAGCATCGAGTACCCGTCCATCCACGGCTCGAGGCCATTGACCTGGATGTGGGCGATGGCGTCGGCGGTGAACGGGGCGCGCCCGGGCTTTCCGCCGCGCAGCCCGCCGAGGTCCGGGCTGCTCGAGTCGGTGACGAGGTAGCTGGTTCCGGAGTGGAGGACGTACTCGCCCGCCGGCAGGCCCGCGATTGCGAAGGTCCCTGCCGCCGCGCCGGTCCCCGCGACACCGGGCTTCGAGCTCCAGGTCCCGCTCGAATCCTGGAGGAGAGCCTCGACGCCTCGTGCGGTGAAGTCGATCGGGACGCTCTGGCGGCTGGTGGCGGAGATGTACGTGTTCTGGCCGACGCCGCGGATGGTGCGGGTGGCCGCGGGAGCGGCGATGACGGCGCGGCTGAAGTGCGCGGTGGTGACGGTGATGGTCCGGGCCGCGCTGTCGATGGTCCCGCCGACCGGCTCGAACTCGGTTCCACCGAGCTGCGACCAGTAGACGCTCGCATCGGTCACGCCCTCGGGCAGCGGCAGGGTCACCTGGATGGGACGGGCGAAGAGCATCCCGTCGGGCTCGAAGACGTAGACCGGCGAGGAGGCGCCGATTCCGGCAGGCGGGGCGTCGCTGGAGCTGTGGACCGAGAGCTCGGTGTCGCCGTCGAGCGCGCCGAACGGCACGGCGAGCACGGTCCCGTCGGGCGTCTGGAAGCTCCCCCCGTCGGTGCCGAGCACGGCCGCCGCGGCGTTGACGGTGACGGTCGCGCTGGCGGACGCCGAGGCGCCTCCGGAGGCGGTGACGACGAGGGTGTAGGTCGTGGTCGCGGAGGGGGACACGTGAAGCGGCGCGCCGGAGATGATGGTGAGCGCGCCCGGGTTCACGACGCCGGTGCCGCCGGTGAAGCTGGCGATGAGGCTCGCGAGGGCGCCGACGGCGATGGGCTGCTCCGGCGCGGCGGTGAAGCCCTGGATGGCGGGACTCCCCGTTGGCGGCGGCCGAGGGTTGTCTCCGCAGGCTGCGACGGCTCCGACCACGACGGCGACGGCGAACAGCAAGGTCTTGCGCATTGGCTCCCCCAGCTCGGTTTGCAGCCGGCCGAGAGCACGCCCAGTGCCGCGCGCAAGTGACTGGAAAGACAGCCGAAACGGGCGCGAGGACTGTGGTGGATGCCGCTACAGTGTTGCACGACCACCACGCCAGCCCGGCTGGACCGTGCGGAATGTCCTGCCGCGCCCGATCGAGACGTCGTAGGGGCAGATGACCTGGAAGGCGGTGCGGAATGAGTCCGCGGCGCTCGACAGGCGCGACGTGAGGCGAGAGCGATGAGCGAGTTCGTCTACCTCTTCCGGACGACGGAGTCGGCCCGGCAGGCGGCGATGGGAGAGCCGGAGCAGGCGAAGCGGAGCATGGCGGCGTGGATGGCCTGGATCCGGGGTCTCGAATCGAAGGGGAAGCTGAAGGAGCGCGGACGGCCGCTCGACCCGGGCGGGCGGCAGCTGCGGGGGCGGAACCGGCTGGTGACCGACGGGCCGTTCGCGGAGGCGAAGGACATCGTGCTCGGCTTCATCCTGGTCGAGGCGAAGGACCTGGCCGAGGCGACGGAGCTGGCGCGCGGGTGCCCGATGCTCGACGGCGACGGGACGGTCGAGATCCGTCCAGTGGGCGCAATGCCGAGCTGACGGAGGCCCCCGGAGCCCGGACCGCTGGCAGGATGGGCCGGGTGAGCCAGCGGCAGCGGCCGGGTCCGACCGGCGAGAGCGGCACGACCGTGGTGGTGGCGCTGGCGGCGAACGCGGGCATCGCGATCGCCAAGCTGGCGGCGGCGCTCCTCTCCGGGTCGAGCGCGATGCTCGCCGAGGCCTTTCACGCGATGGCGGACACGGGGAACGAGGTGGTCCTCCTCGTGGCGCAGCGGGCCAGCGCGCGTCCGCCGGACGACGACCATCCCTTGGGCCACGGCCGGGCGGCGTACTTCTGGGCGCTGATCGCCGCGCTGGGAGTCTTCGTCACCGGGGCGCTGCTGTCGATCCGGCAGGGAGTCCTCGAGCTGGTGCATCCGGCAGAGGAGTCGACGTCCTTCCTGGTCGCCTACGTCGTCCTGGCGATCTCGCTCGTGCTGGAGAGCACCTCGCTCTGGCGTGCCTACCAGCAGCTCCGGAAGGAGGCGACGGAGTTCGAACGCGAGTTCACCGAGCACGTCCGCCTGAGCTCGGACCCGATCGCGCGGGCGGTCTTCGCCGAGGACGCCGCCGCCGTCGCAGGCAACATCATCGCCGGGATCGGCATCGGACTGCGGCAGCTGACCGGCTCGCGGATTCCAGACGGCGTGGCGGCGCTGCTGATCGGGCTCGTCCTCGGTTACGTGGCGCTGGAGCTCGCGCGCCGGAACGGGGACTTCCTCATCGGCCGGCGGGCCCCGCCGAACATCGAGGCGGACGTCCGGCGCACCATCGCGACCCGGCGCGGGGTCACGGGGATCGGCGAGCTGCTGGTGACCTTCCTCGGGCCGCGGCAGCTCCGGGTGCTGGCGCGGGTGAACATCGACGACGGGCTCGACGGAGCACAGGTGAAGGCGCTGACCGCCGACATCGAGGACGCGCTGTGCCGGGAGTCGCGCTACATCGTCCGGGTGGACGTGGTGCCCGACGGACGC
>Ga0310810_10000474_pt1 | contig 40718 bp, 60 predicted proteins | sample NCmetagenome_FD_207641 | JGI IMG/M metagenome (GOLD analysis project Ga0310810, IMG submission 207641) | Soil microbial communities from experimental microcosm in Duke University, North Carolina, United States - NC | ecosystem: Engineered > Artificial ecosystem > Soil microcosm > Unclassified ...
GCTTGCGTCCAGAGGGTGACTCACAATCGCGCGAGGTTGAGATCAATGATTAAGGTAAACGACGTGTCGACCGAGACCGGGGTCGACCAAGCTGTTGTACAAAAGGTACTCAAGACCCACTATCGACTGGTGCTGCAGGATGTGGCGCTGAATGGGCTCAGTTCAACCGTCTTTGGCGAAATGTATCTATCGCCGGAAACAGGAGGCTTGCAGATTGCACAGCAAAACGCTGATTTGCGGGAAGTGTTGACCGGACAGGTGCCGCGCGGCGAATTGACCAGCCGGCTCGAAGAATTCGTGCTAAAGCGCTGGTAGGAGGACGCCATGGAAACCGAACGCAAACAAACACATTGTCGGATCGTCGATTATTACGCCGCCTACTTGCAAGACGGGCGCCAAATCCATGTCGGGCGCATCTATAACGAAACGATCACGATTGCCAAGAACATGGTGATCTCGCAGTACGGGCCGCCCGGCCGCATCAAAGTCGATGAAGTCGCGCACGACGTGGCGACTTCGGTCATCATGAACATCATCGTCAAGCGCAAACCGGTCGACAACTGGTTCAAACTGCTCAAGAAGATCTCCAACAACTTGACTTGCCGTTGGATGATCAACAACTTGTACAAGCGCGCCAACATCTGGTCGCTGGAAGGGATGGACCGGGAGCTGGAGGAATTCCGCGACGAGATCCCGGACCACCACATTTCGTATGCCGAGACCGAGTCGCTGCAGCACGCGCTGGTGCGCACGCTGGAGTTGATCGACGACCTGATGACGCAGTGCCAACGGCCGGCCGAAGCGGTCTGCGCGCATACGGCGCTGGCGCTGGCCGTGGGTGAGAAGCCCGTCATTTACAATAAAATGACGCCGCGCCAGCAGACTTTTGTCCAGATCATTCGGCGCCGCATGGAGTCGATCCTGGGCAATCTCATCAACCCCGACCAACTGGGCGCCATCTTGCATGGCAGGACGATATGAGCACGACTTTGTACACGGCTGCCCACAAGATGGGGGCCAAACCAGAACTCAAGTCCAGTCCGGAATACTTGTTCACTGCCATTAGCATGTTGATGGCGGAATCGCGCAACGGGGTGTTCCCGGAAATCCTGTACTTGATCTCGCCCGATCAGTTGCGCTCGCTGTGCGAGACGTTCGGCGGCCAAACGGTACGGATTCCGACGTTGCGCGAACTGGGCGATGCTCTCAAGTCGGCGGCCGTCGCGCACTACCGGCGTGCGGCCAACGCGACTGACGAGCAGCTGATGGAGCTGCTCGGGATCAACAAGACTGACATCAAAGTAATCAATCGGCGCATCGACGCTTGGCAACGCGTAGTGGAAGACTCGATCGGTTTGAATCCAACGCTGTTGTACACCAAGACCGACGGAGGCAACCGTGAATGACCGACTTGACCGCGTCGTGTATGAGCTGGATGCCGCTGGCGACGGCTTGTCTGCCCACGATGCGCTAGCCCGTGCAGAGCTGGCGATTCGTGAAGCTGAACAACTGGCGGATTCGGCCACGCTGTCGCCCGTAGCCGTGCGCGATCATCTTCAAAACTTGGCTGCCGCGTTTTTTACTGAGCGTATCAAGAACGCCTCGAGCTTGGAAGCGGTGCGTTCAAAAGCAGCTTCGATGTTGCTCGACAAGATCGACGATGAAACTTCGCCGACCCAGTTGATGCGTATCCTGGAATCGTTGTCCGAAATCAACGGGGTCGACTTCCAAGCGATCTTGACGGCGATGCAGACGGGCGCCAAACCCGGGCAACCGGGCGGCGTGACCAATATCTTCATGAACAACTCGTCGAACACGCCCGGACAAGTGCCGCCCGGCGTGACCACCGACTCGATGAAGATTTTGGACGCACTCGTTGGAGTCGCTGAAACGGTAGTGGCTGAGCACGGACGCGAAGCCGATCCGCGACAAGTGGCGCGCGAGCTGGCGCTGCGCGACGGACTGGCTGACATTGAGTTCGACGATGACAGTGAGTGAGTTTCACGGGCCGACTTACGAGGCGGCGGCTGCCAAGCGCCGCCTCGAAATTTTTTATAACTCGAGCGAGTATCGCAGTCTCGAGTACATGGTCAGCCAGTGTAACGCCCGGTTTCGCGACCTGAAACCACAGATCAAACTGACGGCGCTGTACTTGTTGCAGACCGGCGGCCTGGACTCGATCACCGACTTGTGGCGCATGTTCTATCGGCGCCCAGTGCCGACGATCAGTCAATTTTTGACCGAGCGCTACATTGGTTCGAACGCTCCGGCGTTGTATCCGCAGTGGCGGCGCGATCTGCTCGAGTTCTTCAAGCCTGGGTCGACGAAAAACGAGTTAGTACTCGGCGGTTGCCACCAAAGGGGGTACGAAATCCTCATGATCGACGGCACCACGAAACTGGTCGAGGATATAGAAGTAGGCGATTTAGTGATGGGTCCGGATGGCGAAGCTCGCACAGTATGGTCGCTCGTCCGGGGGCGAGACCGGATGGTACGTGTGACACCAAAAGGCGGTGACGCAGTTGTCGTTAATGCTAAGCACGTCTTTCCCACTCAGCGGTACGTCGAACGCAGTCGACAGAAAAACCGCGTGCGTCAGCGTACTATGATACACCTACAGGAAGAAACACGTGCTGAACAACTGACGTTGCACCATAAAGTTCAATACGGTTCGGTTGACTTCCCGGAGCGGAGACAATCCCTCGATCCATATTTGGTCGGACTATGCCTCGGCGACGGATCGCTGGGTCGAACTATCTACCTATCATTGGTTGACAACCGCGTTATCGATTGGGTGCAGTCTTATGTGAAGTCAATCGGAGGATTCTGTCGGGTTCGCTGGACTCGTTCTAACTGCTTTGTAGTTGGATTGACTGGACTCGACCCCGTTACCAGAAAACTTACTGAGAATCCTGTTCGGCGCGGACTCGAGGCCGCCGGTTTGGCTCATAAAACGTCTTACAACAAGTTCATTCCGGATTGCTACAAGCGAGCTTCCCGCGCGCAGCGCTTGAAACTGCTAGCTGGACTAATTGACTCGGACGGCGATTATCGTCCAAACGACAATACTTTTCGTTTTGCCTCCGTATCCAAGCAGTTGGCCGACGACGCTCAGTGGATCGCTCAATCGCTTGGTTTTAAAATCGGCCGAGAGCTACGACTTCCTAGTAAGACGGGGTTTGCAAACGGCAAACCCTGCCATGTCATAACGATTTGTGGAAGGTTGTCCGAGATTCCGACGCTGTCCAGCAATAAACAGGGAAAAGACGCTCATAAGGACGTGTCGCGACGCACGGTACGTTCGCTCGAGTGGTTGCCAGAGGACGACTACTATGGGTTCAACGTGGATCGCGATCACTTGTATCTGGGTGGCGATTTCATGATCCACCATAATTGCATCGGAGCCGGCAAGTCGTTCGTCTCTCGTCTTGGTCACTTCTACAATCTGTTTAAAGTCACGTCGCTGCTACAGCCGCAGCTAACGCTGGGCGTGACGATTGATACGCTGCTGGTGCTGGCGTTGTTCTCGGTGACGGTCGACAAGGCAGCGCTGTCGCTGACGTTGCCGTTCCAGTCACTGCTGAACGCTTCGCAGGATTTCATCCAAGTCAGAAAGAAAGTCGATTTCAACGACTTTGCCGACAGCGACGTGACTCCATTCGTATTTCACGACAGCAAGATCGAATTTCCCAACAACATTCTGATCAACGTCGGCTCCAACGCGTCCCACGCGATTGCGTTCTCGATGTTCGGCGCGATGCTGGACGAAGCCGAGTTCGGTCTCAAAGGGATCGATTCGACGATGGAGCTGTACATGCAGCTCAAGGAACGCGTGAGGTCTCGCTTCCTGGGCTCGCGCTTCACGTTCCTGAGTCTGGTGTCGTCCGCGCGTTATTCGACCGGAGTGATTGCCAACTACACGCGCGGACTGGACGTGGACGACCCGTTCACGACCAAGCTCGGCTACCCGATTTGGGAAATCAAGTCATTCGATTCGTACATCGACGGCCACTTCTACGTGCTGCGCGGCACCAGCATGCAGCCGTCGCGCGTGCTGGACGCCGAATACGACGACATCGAGGCAGGCACTTACAAGACGCCGTCCAACTGTGAAGTCATCAAAGTCCCCAACACTTATCGCAAGGACTTCGATGGTCGGATCGAGGAAGCGCTGCGCAATCTGGCCGGCGTTCAGACCATCGGCGAAGAAAAGATTTTTCCGTCGACTGACTTGCTGGAAGACCTGGACTTGACGCCGGAGTTTTCGATTGAATCGAATCTTGGCGAGAAGCGCGAGCTGGTCGACAAATTCATCGACGGCGTTTTCGAAAACACCATCGCCGGCAAGCGTTTCATCCGCTATCCGACCGCGTCCCGTTATTTACACCTGGACTTGGCGACACAAAACAAATCGCAAGCCGGTATGACGTGCGTGCACAAGGAAATTGGCGAGGACGGCGAGGAGTGGATCATCGTCGATTTCGCGGTATGGATCACGAGCAAGACTCAGATCGACTTGAACGCGATCAAAAGGTGCGTCATCGCGCTCGGACAAACTTGTAACGTGCACTTCGCTGTGGTTTCATCGGATCAGTTTCAATCGACTGCGATCCGGCAGGAGCTGGAGTTACTCAACATTGCCGAATCGGTCGAGTTGCTGTCGGTGGATCGCACCGTTAACCCGTATATGACAGCCGGCGCATTGGTGACGCAGGGACGCGTCAAGATGGGTCGAGCGACCAAAATGAAGGAACAAATGGCCGCCGTGGCGGCCGATGATTCACGCTCGGCCAAAAAGATTTATAGTTCGATCAAAAAAGACTTGCTAGACTCGCTGGTCGGGGCGGTCACTTCGGCTGTCAACAACGTGCGCGATGCTCCCACGCACTCGTACATTGCTTTCAAGAAAGTGCGCGACAGCCGCAGCTATATGGAGCAGATGGTGTCGCTGTGAGGGCGGTCAGCTGGCAATTTATAACGATTCTTGGAGTATCGCAGCATGGCTACTTACGCCCAACTCATCGCCCGCTTGAGCAGCGAGAACCGCATTTCCAAAGCACAGGCTCGGCGCGTCATGAAGACGCTCATCACTTCCATTACGGAAGACTTGGTCGACGAGCGGCCGGTACGGCTGCCTCAACTCGGCACTTTGTCTACTCGCAAGCGCCAAGGACGTGTGATCACTGACCCGCACGGACGCGATCACGCAGTAGGGCCGGCCAGAGTCGTGCATTTCTCCGTGTCCAAGGACCTGCGCAGCGCCGTCAATCGTCGCAAGGACTGATTAGCGACGCGTGCGCTGTCGCACATGACGTGAGTTTGGTGCCGCCGCTGACGGGCGCGTTCTAACGTGGAGCGACCGAGCAGCCAGCTCGTGCGACGACGGGGAGAAATCAAAATTTATGAACACCAACACCATGACGATGACCGAGCTGTTGGCGGCCACCGTGACTGATCTAGGACTGGACGTCACTACCAATGACGGCCGGCAAACAGCGATCAAGCTGGCGTTGCGGCTAGGGCAGGCAGCAGACCTCGGGCGCCAGCAAGCCCAGCAGCAAGCGATCAACGCTTGCGCCGCCGTGTTCAGCCAGTATGAGGCTCAGTCAAACGCGTGTAGCCGTTTCTCGAACGCACGCCGAGGTCAGATCATGGCGGAGCGGGCCACCGGTGCTTACATGTGCGTGTCGACCTTGAAGACTCACTGGAGAACCGGAAGCGATGCTGGTCAGACTGCTTGAGCTGTTCGTGCCGCCGCGCGTCACTTATGTGGACGCGACCGATGTCGTTCAAGCGCTACGCGACGCGGCGCAGCGCATTCGAGCGTTGCGCTGGTGGAGCGTCACGGCAGCCTTGCCGGCACCCGGCGAAATGGTAGACGTCTATTGGATCGATCATGAAACCTACACTAGTCACCCGGATCAGGCGCGCATTGTGGCCTATGAGGGAGCCGCTCCCGTCTGGGTTAGCGCGGCTGGATTCCGAATTCGCCCAGCGACTTGGCGAAGCCTTGCAGCTCGACGTTACCAAGTCAGCGGCCCTGTCGTACGTACGTTGTGCTGACCAAGTGCTCGAGGAGGTCCAGAGCGACTTGCGGCGCGCGTTCGACGACAACGACCGGCGCCACGTCGATACGAACCTGGACGCCGCGCGCGAAGCGCTGCACGAAGCTATCGAGGAGCTGACCCGATGACCAAGCAAGACCTGAACGATGCTGTCAACATGGCCCATGCGTGGCTCGAGGCGAGCCGCTCCAAATGCGCGCGCGGCCACGTCGGAGCGATTGCGGTGGCGGCGACAGGTCGCATCCTGGCGTCCGGTTACAACGGCACGGTCGAAGGGGAGGAAAACTGCTGCGACCACTTCGCCGCGCTCGGCCGGCGCCCGACCCGCGAGGAACATCGGCCGTGGTCGGACCAGTTCGAAGTACACGCCGAAATCAACTTGCTGGCGTTCGCGGCGCGTCACGGCATTCGTTTGGAAGGCTGCACGGTGTATGCCACCAAGCAGCCGTGCTGGCAATGTTTGAAGGCGCTCGGGCAGCTCAAAATTCAACGGCTGGTCTACGACGAAACCCATTCGCGCAACGACTCGACAGCGGTCGAATGGGAGCAGTTTTGCGAACGGCGCCAGATCGAGGTGTGCCGCATGCCAGCCGGCTGGCGCCGTGGGGTCTCCCTGCCGCTGTCGAGCCTGCCCGGCTACCTTACCCCGAGCGAAGTCATGGGAGCCTACCGCGCGGGCTCTCTCACAGGGTACGGCAATCTTTCATAGCAAATACTTGTGCTCCTGTACTCTCCGTGTTCTAATAAAGTCTCTGGCGCGTCGAGCGCCTCTCAGACAGGGACACTGCAATGGACGCCAAACAATACTACGCTCACGCCCGCGCACTCGGCGCGTTTTCAGCCGCTGACTGCCTGACGCTGGCTCGCGAAGCGGCCGAGTTGGATCGCATCGCCGCCGCAAAGAAGAGTGCGCCACCCACGACCATAGCGCAGGAAACGATGCCGGATGGCTCTGCGCCGATCAATCTCAGCTTCGGCATCAAGGTCTATTAACATCATGGACTGGACTAGAGATCCGGCTGACGTGCGCGGCAAGTGGACGACGCCGGAAGGCTGGCGCGTGTACACCATGGCTGACGGCTCTTTCCGGGTGTACGACCCGCTCGGCGGCTACCGCATTGGCGACAGCCGCTGGGTTGTGCAGCAGCACGCAAGAGGTACGGGGCATTCTTGAATGGTATTCCTGTTTAACAACGCAACACGAAGGGGAATGACGATGGCAACGCAAATAGGCAAGAAGAAGACTTCCGATCAAATCGCACACGGCGGTATGGCGCCTATAACTCACATGGTCGTCCGTGCAGATGGGAAAATCGTTGGCCTTCACAAAAGCGAAGTAGACGCCAAGAACCACGCGAAAACTCTCAACGCAGACGGCGAAAACTATTCTGTGCGGAGCGCCTAACACCACGCCGGGCAGTCCCGGCTCACTCGATGGAGATGATTAAATGGCAACGCGGATGAAAAGTTCAATCACAAAGAGCAAGAGCGGGCATTACACAGTCACTGCCCGCGATGCGCACGGAAGGATGAAAACAGCCACCGGTTTCCAGCATATATACGATGCGCGCATCGCGCTTCGCGATTTGAAGCTGCAATTGGCGGACCAAGCGAAGGATGAGGAACGCGCCATCCGAGGAACGCGCATCAACGACATGTTTATCAAGCCCGAATAACCACCGCTCCCGCATGGCGGGCAATCACTCACTGAGGTAGACCATGAGCGAACTCGACTTCCTGACCCCGCAAGCGGCCGGTCTCAACCTAAACGAGCAGTCGGATCGCGCTATCTTTCGAACCCGCGTAGCGCGTGCACTGAGTCACACGGTAGTCGATGTCATGCGCCTCTGGGCAGGGACTCCGATCCGTAGCCGCCAGGAGGGATACACGGCCGTTGCCAATGCATTCCTGCAGCAGCGCGGCTACTTCACGGATGCTAAGGTCCAGCAGGAATACGTTAAACGAACTGCCGCCGATCATATCAACGCGGCAGTAAAGGTGCTCGCCGCACAGCGAGACGCACTGCCTCAGGACGACGAGGCCCGTGTTCCGTTGACAGTTGCACTCCAAGGGCTGGTGCAGGCGCTGGACGCCCTCGCTTGAGCATTGCTTATTGGGCACATCAATACTTGTGCTCCTGTACTCTCTGTGTTCTAATAAAATCTCCGGCGCTGCTAAGCGCCCCGCCGACCAGATGGCAACCGGGAGAACATCATGTTCCACGACGATTTCAGCAACTTCCCTGACGACGATCCCAGCGCCGAGCCGGCGGCTCCGACTGCCGCACCCGTGCGTCAAGTCTGGTACGATCAGTGCTGGAAGTGCAAAGGCTCGGGCGATTACGGGCGCGTGACGGTGCTGGGTCATGCCATGTGCACGGCCTGCAAGGGCACCGGCCGGATCGCTTATGCCACCAGCCCGGAGCAACGTCAGCGCCGACGCGATCAGCAACGCGAACGTGCTGCCCAAAAGAAGCTGGCGCTCGAGCAGGAGCGCGATGCGCGCGTCACCGCGTTTGAGGCCGAGCACCCGCGCGTGGCGCCGTGGTGGACCGACTCGACGTTCGACTTTGCCAACCAGATGCGGGCGGCCGTACGCCAGTTCGGGCACTTGACCGACAAGCAGCTGGCCGCCGTCTATCGCTGCGTCGAACGCGACGAGCAACGCGCGCACGACCGCGAACAGCGGGCCGCCGCCGCAGCGCCGCGCGAAGTGTCGGTGCAGCCGCTCATTGACGCCCTGGAACGTGGTCACAACGCGGGCCTCAAGCACCCGACGTTGCGCGTCGAGGGAATGCGGTTCTCGCGCGCCCCGGACAGTGGCCGCAACCCGGGCGCCATCTACGTCAAGTCCAGCGGCCAGGACGACGACGGCAAATACCTGGGCAAAATTGCTCAGGGTCGATTCACGAAGTCGTTCGAATGCCCGCCCGAGAAAGTGGACGAGATCGTGCGCGTGTGTGCCGATCCAATCACAGCCGCCATTGCATTCGGCAAGAAGTTCGGTTTGTGCTCGGTGTGCGGACGCGACTTGTCTGATCCGGAGTCGGTCGAGCGCGGCATCGGGCCGATCTGCTACGGCAAACTGTTCGAATAAATCTTACTCTTTTCATCAACGGCGTGGCAACGCGCGGCTCGTGCCGAGCCGCCGTGGCGCGTTGTACTCCAAACTCGTATCCCCGGGAGACCACAGAATGTCCAAATTCATCGGATTCAGCAATTCCGACATGAAGCATTATCGAACCCCGCGCACGCTCGGCGAGGCGTTCGGGCACGGCGTCGACTGGCATATCGAACCGAAGCCCGAACCGCGCAGCTGGCGCCGTCGCTGGCTGCCGTCGACTTTCACGCTGACTTTGCTGGCGGGCGTGCTCGTGATTCTGGCCAACTGCGCTTGGAGCCTACGATGACGACGGCCGCCGTACAGCACTGGGTCAAGCGTTACCGCTTGGAGTGCGATGTGATGCAACCGGAGTTCGAAATCGTGATCGAACTAGACCACCGGGTCGTCACGACCACGTCGCTGCGCGAGCGCTACGAATTTTGGCATCGCCCGAGCGTGCGCACCGGGCAACCGGATGACGGCACGTCGTATTTGCATCCGTTGCTGCGCCAGCTGGGCGTCGTCATCCTTGGCCTCGCCACCGAAGGCTACAATCGGGAAGGTATCGTGGCGCGCTTCGCCGACGGCATCGAAGGCTGGCCGGAGATGGACGGCTCAGCGGGTTGGAGCATCGTGCGCGTCGACCCGTTCGAAATCGATCCGCTCGACTTCACCGTCACGGAGCTGTGATATGCGATTTCGTTCCCTGATGGAAGTCGTGGCTTGGATCGCGGCCGTCGTGCTGGTGATCCAATTCCTGCGTTTGTCCGTAATTCACAGCTTGATGGAGCAATTCGATGGCAACCTCACCAGCGTCCGCGTCGAGCAGCACTGACGCGACCGTTTTGATTCCGATCTCACGCCAGCTGTTGGAAGCCGTGGTGCACGCGCTACGCAGTTATGAGCACGGCAACGAGTCTCCGATCTTGGCCCGCGCGTTTGCCGACCGGCTGGACTCGGAGATACGTAAGTTCGACGCGAGCGCCGCGCCCCTACTCGTCATCGCACCGGCCGAGTCGGACGGCGGCCACTGCGATTAGGGGCAACCATGAAACCAATCTGGGCTGCGCTGTTCTGGCCGCTGCTGACTGTAGCGATGGTGATTCATTCATGCAGTAGCTCCGACGATTGGCAGCAGCGGTACGACAACGCCACGCCTGAGCAGCGGCTGACGATGGATCGAGAGATCTTGCAACGCGTTCGCCAGTACAATGCCGAGCACCACATCGCTACCCGCGACAGCAGCGACGAAGCCGAGGCGCTGCGCAACGTCGAGCACGACTTGGCACGCGTTGCCAGCAGCAAATCCAATGGACAGGACTGACGACCTCCCTGTCTGCGTGAACTACCGGCGCGAACACGCCGACGTTTTCATCGGCCGTCCGAGCAAGTGGGGCAATCCATTCGTGATAGGGCGCGACGGAACGCGCACGCAGTGCATCGACAAATACCGCGCGTGGCTGCCGACGCAATCCCAGTTGATGACGGCGCTGCCCGAACTCGCCGGGCGTCGGCTCGGCTGTACTTGCAAGCCAAAACCGTGTCATGGCGACGTGCTGGTCGAATTCGTGCGTCAGTACCTTGCCGATTCTTGTCGCGCGGAGTCCGGCCGTCTCCATTCAGGACACCGAACGGAGTAAAACAGCGATGGACGCCACGAACACAGTAACGGGTCATTTGGGGTTGCACTGGCAGCAAACTGGCGAGCGGCGCTGGAGCGCGTACCGGCACGGTCGCGTGTACGTGATCGAGCACTTGCTCAGCGACTTGTTCGTGGCGTTCGATTCGGCGTGGCCCGGACGGGCGTCAGGCGAGTTCACACAGTTTCCAGATGCCCTGCTGGCCGCCCAGCAACTGGCCGACGAGTGGGATGCCCAGTGCCCCAACTTGCTCGAGAAGCGCTTGTACGAAGCCATTGGAGCGATGGCTATGAAGCTCGTCCGGGGGCAATTCAGCTTGGCAACGAGTGGCACAGTCGATAATCGAGTAGTCAACTTTTATGACTTCGTGTTGCAAGAAGGCTGGCCCGCATCCAGGTTTAACCCGTTGGTGAAATGATGAATGACGACCGCGTGGAAGTAGGCAACGAGTACTGCAAGGCGTCGGACGACGCCGGCCAGTTGATGGACGCCGTCGACAATTACGGTGACCCGGGCCTCGATCCGGACCGACTGGCCACTCAAGTCCGATTGTTTTCCGAGACCGGTGTGTGGTACACGGCCGGCGTGCTGGATATGGACCCGCGCGACGTGATTCTGGCTTGGAAACTCGTCGAAGTGATGATGGCATCGTGACGGTATTTCGCTACACTATTCAACCGCCGCCACCGCCCATGGTGACACAGCACCCGATCTTGCCTGGACGTTATATCGTGCTGATCGAAGGCGTGACGCTGGCCGAGCCCAACTGGTGGACGTTCGACGGGCGTCAGTGGGATCACACGTTCGTAGTTCAGAGCGGCTTCCCGGGCATGCCTGGACGGCGTTTGTTCTGGCTCCCTAACTCGCGCCAGCTAATCTAGGACAGGATCTTTCTCATGGACTCACTACTCAACCGCAAGATCGCGCGTGAACGAGCCCGTGCGGCCGTCGCGCAGGAGCGCCTGAGTGAGGTCGTCAAAAGCGAAATTTTGAAATGCAAGCATCCGGACATCGGCGAGTCCGACTACGAGCAGTCCCACCGCATTTGCTTATGCTGTGGCTTGTCTGAAATCGGGTTTAGCTTCATCAACTTGCGTCACGAAGCGCACCCGCGCAAAGTGCGCTGGCACGAAATTCTGGCGCTGCGCACGGCCCATTTGCTCACCAGCGACGACAAGTACGCGTTTCAGGAGGACCCGGCAGCCTGGGTCGCTGACCCCGCCAACGAACGCTGGTTCAAGTAAAACCAGCCGCTTACCAGGAGTTGATCAAGCAATGGAGCAAATGAGCCAAATGGAGCAGTATCACGGACTGCTGTCGCGCATCCTTGACGGCGGCATTGGTCAATTCAATCGGCGAACCGGCAAAATCTGCTACATGATTCCGGCCGCCATGATGCAATTTGACTTGCGGACCGGATATCCAGCGGTCACGACCAAACAATTGTTTTTCGGTCAAGTGAAAGGTGAATTGATCGGGTTCATGCGCGGCTACACTTCGGCGGCGGATTTCCGGCGCGTCGGCTGCAAGATCTGGGACGCGAACGCGAACGAGACGCCCGCGTGGCTTGCCAATCCGTATCGGCGCGGCCACGACGACCTGGGCCGCATCTACGGCGCACAGTGGACCAGCTGGGAAGGACCGGCTTCGTTCTCGTGCGACCGCGATTTCGCCACCGACCAGGAACTGCAAGACGAAGGCGAGTGGTTGCGCGGCAAGAGCATCAACCAGCTCGAGCAAGCGCTACATACACTGCGGAACGATCCGTCCAACCGCCGCATCATTATCAGCGCCTGGAATCCGGGCGAGCTGGACCGCATGGCACTACCGCCCTGCCACGTGCTGTATCAGTTCGTGGCCGACGTGGAGCATCGCCTGCTACATATGAGCATGTACCAGCGCTCGTGCGACATGTTTTTGGGAGTGCCGTTCAACATCGCGTCGTCGGCGCTGCTGCTGTCGATCATGGCGCGTCTGGCCGGCTTCGTGCCCGGCACGTTCACGCATTTCCTGACCGACGCTCACATCTATGACGACCACGTCGAGCAAGTCCAGCTGCAGCTGACGCGCAATCACTATGCTCCACCGTCGCTGGCGCTGGACTTGCAGCCAGTATCGGACGACCATGAAATTCGAGGAGCGTTCGCACGCATCGAGCCGACCCAGATCCAGCTGGTCAACTATCTGCACCACGGTCCAATCGCAGCCAAAATGGTTGTCTGATCTTATTTCTCCTCCACCTGGAGTCCAAATGTCTATCCTGATCGTCAAAGTCAAGCAGCTGCACGACCAAGCCCAGTTGCCGATATATGGCTCGGACGGCGCCGGTTGCTTCGACTTGCACGCCGTCGATGTGCTGAATGCCGCTTCCCATCCGTCCGATCCGAACGCCAAGATTTACCGAACCGGGTTGGCATTCGAGATTCCGGCGGGTTACGTGATGTTCATTTACAGCCGCTCCGGGCACGGGTTCAATCAAGGCGTGCGATTGTCGAACTGCGTCGGCGTGATCGATTCGGACTACCGGGGAGAAGTGCGCGTCAGCTTGCGCTTCGACGCCGAAGCGTGGGGCCACCAGCGGCTCCAGGTGGCCAACGGCGACCGGATCGCCCAAGCCATCGTCCTGCCGCGCCCGGCCGTGGCGTTCGGCTGGGCCGAACAGCTGTCGACCACTGAGCGCGGCGACGGTGGGTTCGGGTCAACTGGCGGGACCTCGTGGACATTATGATCACAACCACCGTGACCGCCACCGATTACCGGACCAACCACGAAATCGAGTTGGAACGGCGCGTCGGCGAACTGCAGTCGATCCTGGACTGCTTGCTGCAGGAGTGCGTGACGCCGAGCGGAATTCTACGCGCGCCCTCGCGACGAATGGTCCGCGACGCTCGCGCCTGCTTGCCCGCTGGTTATCAAATGACACTGCCGCGCCGCCGCACCAAGTCAGCCAGCCACTCGTAGTCGTGTTGCCGTGCAATAGTTACATTGCACGGCAACTCTCTCCAAATTCTTTCCCGACGGTCACGCAACACCACCCATCGTGCTACAAAGTAGTGACGATGCGGTCTAGAGCGTCCCTATCTGGCAGATGCTTAATGGCGACGACGTTTCGGGACGAGTCCGAGCCAGCCGTTACAACCACCGCCGTCCCAACTACCACTTTGGAGCAACAACAATGACGATCAAACTTCGCACCAAGCTGTTCGCCGCCCTGGCTGTCGCCCTGTTTGCCTCTGCCGCTGCTTACGCCGATCCGGCCAGCAACTCGGGCAGTCTGACGGGCTCGGGCTCGCTCAACGTATCGGGCTACACGGGTTCGTTCTCGGGCAGCGCCCAATCGGTGTCCAGCGGCAGCACGTTCGCGGCCTCGGGCGGCGTCAACGGCGGCTCGAGCGGCCAGGAGACGACGCTCAAGACAACCGGCTCGGCCAGCGCGACGGGCTCGTTCTCGCCGTCCGGCGTCACCACCAGCTCGAGCTTCCAGTCGGACTCGTTGAGCCAGACGTTCGGGCTGGCGACCACCGGCTCGGCCTGGGCCACGTCGGGCGGCGTCGGCGGCACGACCGGCTCGGCTGCGGCAGCAGGTAGCTTCCAGTCGACCGGTTTCGGCGGCCAGGGCAACCTGAGCCTGTCGGATGCCAGCTCCGGCAACCTCAGCCTGGGCGGCGGATTTGGCAACGGCAATCACTTCGGCCACTGAGCCGACTGTCTGATCAAGTAGTTCCGGGGCGGGCGTTTTCGTGGCAGAGGCGACCCGCTCCGGCTTCCAGTGGACCAGCACACATTATTCTGAGGACCGCACCATGACTTTCCGCACGCTTTTTCATTGCGCGTTGGCCGCGCTCGCTCTGACCGTCGGTGCAGTTGGCGCACAAGCGCAGACGACCACGGTAGGCGCGAACGCCAGTTCGCAATTGAGCAGTACCAACGGCGCTTACAACCAGGGCGTCACGTCAGTACTGCAAAACACGTTCACGTCGCCGGCCGATTCGACCGTGCACCAGGATTACTCGGGCACTTACACCGTGCGCGCCAACACCAGCGTCGTGCTCGGCGCGTTCGCGCCGTCGATGTCGTCCTACAACTGCGCGGCGACTGGCCAAGCGGGCGGCTCGGCGCCGGGCTTCACGGGCGTGCTCGGGATTCCGCTGTTGCTGACGCCGGGCGAGGACTGCTTGCTGTTCACGGCGGCCAACATGAACGTCCAGATCGCACAAGCGATTGCGCCGGCCGACAGCAAGGAAGCGTTCAAGCACATCGACGCGGCCAATAACTTGCTGTGCTCGATCAACGACACGGTCCGAACCGCGATGCGCGCCGCCGGCATCGCCTGTGCACTCGACAAGCAAGAGCTGGCACAGCAGCAGGAACACGACCGGCAAGCCGCGCAAGTGGTCAGACACGCGGACGGCACCGCCACTTACGGCGTGGCTCAGACGACACCGCCGGCCCACTGATTATACTGAGTCGGTATAGCGCAGTATAACGCGAGGCCCCGCTCGGCGACTGACCGCAGCGGGGCCTTACTGTTGGGGCCGCTCAAGCGAGAGCGGCTGACGCTTTTTGCTGCGCTACCAGCGTCGCCAAGCGCTGCGCATATGACGCCACGCAGTGGTCCGACAAGCGGCGTCCACCCGGCCATGCGTCAGTCGTGATCGCTACGCAACCCGGTGCTTCGGACAGCAAGCGCAGCATCGGCAATGGAGGATGTACCCAGTGAACGGGTTCGAGTGGCAATTCGAACGGGTACGACACGAAGATGTCCAAATCGTTCACCACGGACACCAGTTTATCAGCCAGCGCGGGCATCATGGCGGCCCACAACGCGGCGTCGCCGCCTTTGGGGGACGCGAAGCTGTAGATGCGCTCGATATAGACGGGCGAAATCAGCAGCGGTGAGTAGCGCGCCCGCCACGCGCCGAGCGAGTGGCCATCGATCGTCCAGCTGGTATTGAGCGCCACCAGCGAGCGCGCCCAGCTCCACAGTTCGTCCAAGCCATGGAACGCCCCGCACGTGACCAGTCCGCCGCAGTCGGCCCGCACGGCATCGAGGTCCAAGTCGTCGTACAAATCGCCGAGTTCGCCGTCAGAGAAGCGCGTGCCCGAGATCGACAGATAAGTGCCGAGCGCGTCGCAACTGACCACGGCTTGGTGCTGGGCGTTGCGAAACTGCCCGAGCCACTCGTAGCCGAGCGATTCGAACGCCGCTTTTGAGCGCCCGGCGTCTTCTTCATAGACCGCTTGCGAGCGCAGTACTGCGCGCAGGATCGGCGCGAAATCGATCGTTGCCGCCTGGGTCATTTGGCGCTCAACACGAAAGCGCGCCCGGCCGGCAGCGACAGCGGCCCCGAAACCGGCCCCGGAGTAGGGGCGGCGGAGGGAGCACTAGCGGCTTGGGCAGCTTGCGCTTTGACGTTGGCCGCGACGCCTTCCACCATGCCGACCGTCACGGCCGCCGACAACAGGATCGCTTGCGCTTGTTGCTTTTGCACATCCGTGATCGGCAAGACTGGCACAATCGACGCCAGCGCCGGGATCGCCTGAGTCGCAAAGTCTTGAATAGTGGTTGCGGTCACAGTAGCGCCAGCCTTGCACATGATGTCGATGATGGGAGACGCCACTTTCATCGCCGCTTGAATTTTCAGCGCCGTCTGGTCGCTCGGCGGAGTCGTCAGCAAGATCGCCCGGCCTTGCGAAATGGCGGTCTGCACCGGCATGCAAATGATGCGGGCAGCGGCGGCCGGCGACAGCAAGGCAACGGCGGCGTTGCCGCCAGCCGTCGGCGCGACCGTCGTACAACCGGCCCACAGCATGACGACGCTGGCGAACAGCGCCGCTGTGAAAATCGCGAGAATCTTGTTCATGGGGTCTGTCCTCAAGTTTATTTCACAAGTTTGGCCGCAGTAACTGCAGCGCCGGTCACTGCGGCGGCCACGGACGACGCTACCTGTCCTGACGCCGCAATACTGGTGGACGCGTTCACGTCGGATTCGACGATGTCGAACGTGTAATTGTCGCCCACTTTCGTGACGTGGGCCGTGATCTGGCCGACGTTCTTGCCGGACGTGACCGTGGCCTCACAGCACAGGATGCGGTTCGACTGTGCGTCGTAAAAGGGTTTAATGTCGTAGCGCGCGATGCCGGCGTACAAGTTGACGCAGCCCGCGATGGAGCCGGCCAGGGCGACGAGCGCCAGCCGCACGAGAAGAGAAGGAACGAGCACGGCAGCGCACCATAGAGGGAGAGGGTCAGTGGGGCGGATTGTCGCGCTGGTTCCACCAGCCCCACGGCTTGGCGGGTGCCACGGCGGTCGGATGCGTAGCCGTGTCCAGCTTTTGATTGGCCGATTGTGCTGCCTTGGCCGCAACTTCAGTCTGCGCGGCGATCTGGTCGGTGCGCTTGCGCGCTTCCGTGGCTGCTCGCGCTGCGTTTTGCACTTCCGACAGGACCCGGTCCGTCACTTTGGCGCGCCGCCGCATTTGCATGTCGAGGTCTTGCACCGCAATCGCCAATGGCCCGATTACGCCGCCCAACCGGTTAATTTCCTGCGCCGATTCGCTGGACTGCTGCGCGAGTCGCTGGTCGCACTGGAGCTTGAGCTGCGCCACTTCGGTCTGGTGCTTCTTTTCCACCAGCTGGGAGCCCGTATAGACGCCAGTGATTCCGACGCACACGACCGAAATGGTGGCGACTGCGACCAACACCGGCAAGTGCTTGCGGCGCATCAAGTAGACGCGCTCCGGCGGAATCGGAAAGTCGTCGGGTTCGTGCGGAGGCTCGAGCGAGTCGTTCATTTCACCCTCAGTGTGACCGCCGGCAAGCTGATCGCTTGCGAGCGGCCAATCAAGTTATCCTGGAAGTTGATCGTCACACGGTAATCGTACTGACCGGGCGGCAGCCGGTCCGGAATCGCGAACGCAGTGCCAGCCACGGTGCAGCCAGTGGGCAGAATCGCCGACGAAAACCCTGGCGTCACGGTGATGAGTACGTGTCGGTCGGCATCGAACAACGCCCCGGACTGGGTAACCGCCGTACTTTTTGACAAGCAAGTCTGGCGTTTGACGTAGACCCAGTCGCCCGGTGCGAACTGCGTGCGCTCGACGCCGTTCGCGTCATACAGACGGGTCGGCTCCATCTGCTGGAACGGGTTGGATCCGATCAGAATGAAATACCACATGATGATGGTGGCGGTAATCATGGCCGTCACCAACACCGCCGCGCACATGCAATCGCGGCACTGAGTCACGAAGGTTTTCATCGAATTAGCACCTTTCCCACGAGTGAAGTGACGACCGACCCCATCACCGTCACTGCGAGCCCGTAAGTCATCAGCTTGATCGGGCCGAACTCCGCTTTGGTCACGAAAGTTTGGATGCGGTCGTACAGATTCTTGATGTCTGCCGTGTTCGTCGCTGTTTCCAAAGCAAGCTTCTGCAGAGCCTCGCGAATGTGGGTAGCCTCGCTCTCAGTCATTGGCATGAGAAGCTCCACACACGTTGTCCATAATCACTTATCTCCCTCGAGAGGCTCCGCCGTTGGTCCTTACAGCAGACTACCTAAGGCACGGTTCAACTGCCACGGCTTAAATGACGGCAAGGATCACGCAGTCAGCGACCCTAACGCTCGCCAGCGCTGCCACCCATACTCGAAAGACTCTTGCGACGGATTAGCTTCGGCCTGCTGGATGTAGTCGACCGACTGTTGCGCGCGCACCATGCCGAGCAGCACCTGGGTGCCCTCCTGCCCACGCTGGACGACGAACGCGCGCAAAGCAGCGAGCGTTACTTTGCCCAAGCCGCCGTCGGGTGGTCCCATATCGGGCCACGACTTGCCTTGGTTGTTCAGCACGTTCAAGGCGCGCTGCAGGTATTTGATGCCGGTGGCCGGCCCCATGTTGACGCCGATGTCGAATAGCTTGGCGGCCAGCGGCGAGCAACTGGGCACGGCGTCGACCCAGTCCAGATGCGGAGCCATCCAGAAGCGCTCGCGGTAAACCGTCACGGCCGTCGCGCGCGGCATCGCGATCATCGGTCCCGCGTAACCGAACGCGCGCGCCACAGCGGCCGTGATACCCCAGATCGTCTCACCGCCCCGGTCGTCCGGATCGTTCGTATAACCGCCGTTGGGCCGGCCGCCGGCTTCGACGTCGATCACCGCGTCGATCAGCGCTTGCACGTCCGTGCTCATTGGCTACCACCAACCGGGTCGGGACGGAACTTCAGCACGCGCGCCAGCACTTGCAACGCGAACAGCGCCGCTGCCACGCCGGACCCGCCTCCGGACGGCAAATAGTGGGCGGCAAAGTCCTTGAGGGCTGGCGGCGCCGAGTTCCAGGCGTCAACCGTGGTGGGCACCAGTCCGCACAAAAACACGCCCACCATGCCGACGCGCACGCTGGCCCACTTCCACCAGGAGCGCACGTCTTCGACCCACTGCACTTGCAGCAGCGCCTGCTGCTGAGCGGGCGGCACAGCCTTGTTATAAGCGGCGACCGCCAAATCACGCTCGGTCATGGCGGCCGTCATGGCGTCCTTGAGCAGCGCGGCCAGCTGATCGGGCGACATTGCCGGCACGGTCGAGGCCGTCGGTTTTACTGCAGCAGGCGCCGGGGACGGAGGCGATGCCGGCGACGCGGCCGGTTTGGGAGCAGCGGGAGAGGGAACGACAGGCGGCACGGCGGCAGCAGGGGCGGGCGCAGCCGGAGTCGATTGGACGTCGGACATTGCAAGTCTCCAAAGGGAAAGGTCGCCGGGCAGGTTCTCGGAGCCGTCGCCGGGTCGGCGGGCTACTACTATAGCGACGTGCTCCGAGCGGCCGCTCGGAGGGGCCAGCGCGTCAGTCGGAGCTGGCTTCGTGAGCAGGAGGGGCGGTCAGTTCGACCGTAGTGCCGCGCAGCGCGTGAGTGCAGTCGGCCAGGAACTGGACGCGCCCGTCCGTCACGAACGAGTGGCATACGGACTTGACGGGCTTGGGCAGCCCCTTGCCTTGCTGATAGTCCGACCACTGCTGCTCAGTCAGCGGCACGACGCCGGTCACCAATACCGACGGCCAGAACGTCGGGCGCTCATAGTCGCCGTTGAATCCCCACGCGTTGGGACCGCCGTCGGCCAGCACTTGATGCAGGCAGTGGCAGCCCGGGCACCAAAACCCGAGGCGTCCGCCTTCGATTGTCCGCAACACGCCGCGCAGCACCATGGCGTCAGCACTCCGTCAGGAAACCTGAGTGTAAAAACCCGTGGTAGCCGCCGCACATGATCGAGCCGGCGCCGGCCGCGCACGTGTGGCCCTGCTTGTCGACGTGCACGTTGCCGGTACGCGGATCGCCGTGACGCACCCAGCAGTAATGCTCCTGGTCGTTCGGCAGCGTGCAGTTCGAGGCGCGTGCGTCGACGTTCCAGTCGCCGCCCGGCGTCACCACTTGCAGCGAGATCCCGTCCGGCCCCTTGCGCCGTCCCCAATAGGCGTCGTACATGGCACCGACCGGCAGTTGCCGACGCGGCCACTCGCGCCCGTCCTGGATGCTGCGGTAGATCCGGTCGGAGAAGATCTGGCGATGATGGGGCTCGTAGCGAAACCCGCACGCGCACTGCGTCGGCCAGCGCGGATCGTCCCGATAAGTGTCGACACGGATGCCTTTGCCGGGCTTGAAATATTGCACGCCATGTACCACCGAGTCCTGAATCGCGATGTCGTCCTCGATCCTCACTTCGGTGTTGTGGTAGCTCCAGCCGGTCTGTTCGGCGGTCGGGCAATCGGCCCCGTCGTAACAGCGCAGCGAAATGGCGAAGCGCGCCACGGGCTCGGTGAAAAAGACTTTGACTGGAGTTCCCACAGCGCGCTCCTGGTGATTACTTGGCGGACTTCTTGGCGGCGGGTTTGGCAGCCGGCGGCGGGGCCTGCCCGGCGTCGCCTGAATCGCCCGAGCTGGCCGCCGGAGCCGTGGCTGCTTCGCGCGCGGCCAGCGCCGCGTCGAGCACGTCCTGGCCCGGATGCTCCATCGCTTCGTGCTGCGCTTGCTGGACATTGTCGATCAAGTGCCAGTTGCCGTGCAGGAAGCGATAGCGCTCGCCCGTGTCGTGCGCGTAGTAAATCGAGTTGGCCGGCGCCGTGCCCGGGCGGTCGACCAAACGGCCACCCGAGAAGTTGGGTTGCTCTTGCGTGTCTGCCATCGGAAGCTCCTAGAATTTAGAAAGTTACACCAGCAACGTACGGATGTTCTGCACGAGCGGACGTTGCTGCGCGTTGGTCGTGGCCAGCGTCAAGCGCAGCCGCGAGGCGTTCAAAGCCACGCTCGCAACCAGATATTCATTGGTGTACCAACCGTTGCCAATCGGCGTGGACGTTTGCAGCGTCAGTCCCGCCCACGTGCCCGGATTGGTGTTGTCGGTCTGGTACTGCACCGTGAGCGACGCGCCCGACGGCAAGTAGCAATCGACGAATACCTTGACCGTGGCCGGCGTGGTCGAGCCGTTCGGAATCGAGAACTGGCGCTGCACGTACTGGCCCGGCGACACGATAGCTCCAGCGTACAACCCGACCCCGGCGTACACCTTGGGCGACACGCTGGCCGATGCTCCGGTGTTCTTGAGTGTCGCGTACAGAGTCAGGGTCCCGGACAACGGCGTCGTGTAAGTCGGCGCGTTGATGTTCATCGGGTACTGATTGCCGAGCGAGTCTTGCAGGAACATCGAGACCGAGCAGCCGGCCGGGACCGACATGTTGGCCGACACGTTCCAGTCAGTCGCGTTGGTGACGGTGATCGTGCTGAGCGACAACGTGGTCGGCGTGACGGCGTACGACGGCGCCCACAGCTTGTACATCAAGTCCTCGTTCTGGACCGCGCTCCAAGTGTTCTCGTTGGCCGATTGGAAAAACACTCCAGTGGCCGGCTGAGTCGTCACGTAAGTGGACGACAGCGTGTCGTACTGACCCATGATGGCGGTGCCTACTTTGCCCGCCAGTCCGGCGGTCGTGACGACCAGCGCGTACCAGTTGCCCGAGGCACTGCCGGCGACGCCCTGGACGCCGCCGTCCAGGTGGACCGGGTAGACCAGCGGCACCTGATTCCAGCCCAGCACGCACTGATTCGGCTGCAGCGACCCGAACCCGAGCAGGTTGGCCGAATTCGGAATGCCGGCAATGGTGCCGACGATCTTGACTTGCAGCTGCGTCGTCGGCACTTCGTCCAACCAGACCGACACGGCACTGATATCAGTGCCTTGCGTCAGTTGGAACGTCTGGGCGACCGGGTCGTAGCCGAGCGGCAGCGCACCGCCCACGTAGTCCCAGCCGTAGGTGATGCCCAGCACGTCGTCGTTGAAGATCGTCAGGTTGGCGGTCGCGTTGACGCCAGAGGTGACGCCGACCGCGTTGATCAAGTACGAGCCGATCTGGACGCCGGCTGCAATCGGCACCACGATGTTGGCCTTGCCGAGCGAGTTGGCCGTTCCGGACGCCACCAACGCGCCCCGGTAGTACACGTTGATGGTCTCGCCTGCGTTGAAACCAGCCAGGATCGCCGTGGTCGACGCGTTCTCGGGCAGGAACGAGCCGTGGAACCACCACCACCAGCTGTTGCAGTCGATCGAGGCGGGCGCCAGCGTGATCGTGGCGCTCGACACGGCCGTGCTGCCCGCGTACGGATTGATGCGTTCGGACGCCGTGTGCCGAATTTGTTGCTGTACCACCGTGCTGGTCGTGACCGGCTGCATGATGCCGGTGCTGACGCAGTTGACGAACTGCGTGAAGTTCGATGGCAGCTCGAGCGTCGAGCCAGTCACGACGGCGGTCTGGGAGAACCCCGCGTCCTCCAGGTTGGTATTGACGAGCGAGTCGACGATGATGCCGCGCTTGGTCGTGGTCGGATCGTTCGCTTGCGCCACCGAAGCGAGCGACAGCTGGGCCACGTTGTATTGCAAGTCAGAGATCTGGGATTGCATCGTCGCGAGCTGGTCGTACGTGACCACTTGAGTGCGCGTCGAGTCGATCACCGGCGTCTGATTGTAAGTGAGCGTGGCCGCGCCGATGCGCAGCATGCCGTTCGGCGTCTGTGGCTGCTGAATGAACTGCGGCAGCGCCGGCACGCCCTTGCTGACCACGAAGTTGCCGGACTGGTCGACCGAAATCAGGTCAATGCGCGACAAGTAATACGAGTAGTCGACCGTGAACTGCGTGCCCGACACCAACGAGCCGTCCAGCGTGACACCGGTCGTGGTGAACGTCGGCACGAACACCGCATTGTACTGGTAGACGGCCGTATAGGACGAGCCCGGCGACGGCTCGGCGCCCGCCAGCGACCAATCGACTTGGTCGCCTAGCTGTTGGTAGTCGGTGCCTTTGACGTACGTCGTGCCGCCCGTGAAGGCCGATCCGTTCCAGGTGCCGCCCTGGTTGACCGCGATGATCGTCAGTACTGGTGTGTTGGCCAGCAAGTCCGCGCCGCCGGCCGTGCCGCCGCGCGTCACGGTCTGCGTCACTTGCTTGACGCCGACTACGCGCTGGATCGACTGGATCGGCGAGTAGCGCAGCGTATAGGTGCCTGCGCCCGAATACACGTACGGCTCGCCCGTGACCGTGCCCACGTCCGTCATCGGGTCGAGCGTGACGGTCGACTCGAGCGGGTAGACGTTCTCGTTGCCCATCACACGGCAGCGGCCGGCCGCCACGTTCATCAGGATATTGCCGGCGCCGTTGGTCGAGTTGTAGCTCACGCCCATTCCGACGATCACGTACGAGCCGTGCACCGAGAAGTCGTACGCGGCCAGCGCCGACGCGATCAGCCCTTGCGTGCCGGTGGTCGAAGTCGACGTCGAGGAGCTGACCAGCGCGCCGTTGTTGAGCGTGTAGACCGGAAAGAACGACTCGTCGGTCGTGACTTGCGTCGACAGCTTCCACACGCCGTTCATCTTGAGCCGGTAGGCGCCCACTTGGCCAAAGTTGGGCGATTGCGGATCGGGTTCGGTGATCGCGGTGTCGTCCAGCTGGGTGACGAGCGACGAGTCGATTGCCACGCCGATCACTTCGGTGCCCGTGCCAAGAATCGTCAGCGCCGCCGCCGGAATGTCGACCGAGTTGCCGTCGGCATAAATCTGCGCCAGCGTCAAGTTGACGATCTTGTTGGTCTGATCAATCGACGTGACGGCGCCGCCGGCCGTGATCGTGCCGTTGGCGACCAAGTAGTTGCCAAGACGCTTGAGTTCGCCTTGGATCACGTCCTGGATTTCGTTCAGTTCGGCCGCTTGCAGGCCATTGCCCGACAGAAACAGCAGCTTCTTGTAGCCTTTGGTCGGATCGAAGCGATCGAAGTACGACGACGGATAGTTGATTCCCATTTGGCGTGATCTCGCGGCAAGAATGGCTTAGAAAGGAGGAGCCTTATCCAGCGGTTCCGGATACGAATTGGCCGGCAATGAAGCCGGCCAACCGGATCAGGTCAGAATTTCAATTCAACCCATGACGGACTCATCACCGACAGCGGGCGCGGCACGTTCGATCATGAGCCGCGCTGACTTGGGCTGGATCGGCAGGCGTTGCGCGATCTGGTACGGGCCGTAGCCCTGGCGATGCAGCTCCAGCACCTGGGCGACGAATTCCGGGCTCTTGCTGGCCAATTTGTTGACGCGCTCCGGGACGCGCTCCAGGTTGGCGTGAGCAACGCCACGATACAACATACTAACTAGCCGTTGGGTAACGCCGCATTCGGCCGCAATTTGACGCTGGGTCATGTCGGTCGTGAGTAGCTCGCGTACTCTGGCGATCTGTGCGTCGGTGTACTTGGAATTCGGGTTGCTCTCGCCAAACTTGCCGACTCCGCCGCATCGATAACGCCCGCGCTCGAGCGCGTCTTGCACGTTGCGTTTTTGAGTTCCGGGGTACAAATGAAACGGATTGCAGCAAACCCTGTTATCGCAACGGTGCAGCGCGTTCAATCGGCCGAAGTCGCCGTGCATGAGGTAGCAGACGACGCGGTGCGCCAGCTGCATCGAACCCCAGACCATGATTTGCCCGTAGCCGGATTCTTTCTTAAGAGACGAGAGCCACTCCCAGCAAACGTCGGGATTGCCGCCGTGAGAGTCGATGCTAGCGAAAAGGCGATCTAATTCGTACAGTGTCAGAGGTTTCATATGCGTTCGGCTCCGGATAAGGAGCCGAACGGTTCGCGAGTGAAGGGTCAGGTCAGAACTAATTCAACCAACTAGTAACTCATCACCGTCTCGATCACTTGACGCGTCGTTGCGTTGCGAATCACAGGCTCGATATTCTCGATTGCCAGCAACGTCCCCGGACTCTGAATCTGGCTCGGCACCAGCACGGTCGCGTTCTCTTGGCCTGCCACCGGCGTCGTGCCGAGGAAGTATCCGTACTGGTACAGCGTGGCGGACGGCACGTCGGACAGGTCGAACCCGACGTACAAGTAGATGTAGCGCGACGGCAGCGGCGTGACGCCGTCCGGCATCAGCGAGTCGGACCACTTACCCGACGTGGTGGTGTAAGCGCCGTTGGCGTCGGGTTTGACATAGCGCTTGATGAGCGCCTTGCGCCGGATCAGCTCCTCGTACAGTTGCGTCTTGCTCGGGTCGGCCGCCGGTGCCGGCGTGGTCCAGGGCGTGGCCGACGTGCCGTTGGTGCTGGGCGGCTGCTGAGTGCCGAGCGAGCTGCCCGTGTCGACGATGGACGGCGTCGTGTTGGTGCCGATCAAGTAGTACGGCCCGCTCGGCGTGCGCCCGTACAGCGAGTACAGCGTGGCGCCAGCCACGGCGGTAGCGTTGACCGTGACTTCCGAATTGGCCGCCGCCACGGTGACGTCCAGCTCGGCCGAGGCCGTGGTTTCGCCGTTGCCGTTGGAAGCCGTCATGACGTAAGCCACTGAGCCGGCCGACAGCGCGCCCGAGCCTGCCGCCTGCGTGGCCGACAGGCCAGTCGGGGCCGGCAGAAACGGCGGCAGGTCGCCCCACGCCAGCCACAAATCTTGTGCCATTACGGACTGGGCCAGCGCCACGTGGCCCGAATTCGCCATTACCATATTGCCCATTGGGATGTCGTCCTGAGTTGCTGGTTGTTCAGTCGGAAAGCTGCGCCTTATTGAGCCGCAGTGGCGTCACCCGCGTCGGTCTTGACGGCGGAGTCAGCCGAGGCCAGCGTCTTGTCGCCGCTGTCGGCCGGAGCGGTCGCTTCAGCCAGCTGCCCTTGCAACTGGGTGACGCGCGAGCCCAGCACGTTCATCTTGGTCCGAAACACCGTCGCTTGCACTTGGGCGGCGGTCAGCTTGTTGGTCGCTTCGGCCAGCTGCCCTTGCAGCACGTCGACCATGGCGGACAGATACTCGTTTTGCGCCAACAATTGCTCGGTCGACACGGCGGCTGGCTGGTCCGTCACTTGATTGGTCTGCGGGGTGGACATCGTGCTCAACTCCTAGAATGTTTGGGTTGGGGTTCCTGAATCAGGTTCCGGAGCGGGCCGTCCGCGCTCACAGTCGCGCGTCCAGCGTCACCGTGGTCGTGAACGAATAGGTGCCAGTGGCGGTCACGGTCGGGTTAATCAGCACGCCGGTAGCCGACGCCCCGCCCGACGCGATGCTGCAGTTACTGGTGGTGGTGCCGGACAACGCTACTGAGGGCGCCGCGCGCATTGCTCCGCTGCTCGGCGAAAACTGATGCGACAGTGCGCTGCTGGCCGTGGCGTAACCGGCGTCAGTGCACGCGACCGCTTGGTAGTAACGTGCCGCCCGTGCTTGCTCCGGTCCCAGGCCCCGGTACTCGAACGCGGTCGGCAGCCCGACTGCGGGCGCTTGCGGGCTACACTGCTCGAGCTGCCACTGCGCCGTGTTGAGCGCGAACGTAGCACCGACTGGCAAGTACAGAATCGTGTTCAAGTAGTCGTTGCCGCCCGAGCCCAACGTCTTGCCGGTGATCGAGGGCAGGTCGATGCGCACCGAGAAGCGCTGTGGCGTCGTCGTGACGGCCCAGTTGACGGCGGCCGAAGTCACCACCGTGCTGGACGGCGAGCCGCCGGTGCCGAAGTTCTGATTCAAACTGACGGTCGGAATCGTGAGCGTCCCCGAGTCGCACCACAGCCAGCACGAGAACGTGACCGAACGCCCCTGGAGCGTGCGCACCGACTCGACTCGCTGCGCCATCAGCGGCGTGCCGCTCGAGGCCACCGACTGGTTATGCTTCAAGTAATAAGCCACCGGGCTCGTCATGCCGACGGGCTCGGCCCCGAGCGCGAACGAGTTTTGCGTGACGGTAGCTGTGCCGCCGGTGCCTGGATCGTTGTAGTACATCGTGGCCGCCGCGTTCGAAATCGACGTGATGGTGGCCGAAGCGGACACCCAGCGTTCGAAGTTGCCGTCCACGATGTAGTTGCGGTTCGACAGCGGCAGAAAGTCGAACAAGTCCAGCAAGTGCGCGATCAGATTGACGGGCGAAGTCATGGGGCAAGATCCTTAGAGGCGAGCATCGGCGATGACTTGGCCACCGCCAAAAGCGGCAGCGTTGGCGTTGGCGCGTATGCCATCAACGCCGTACGGAACGAACGAAGCGCCGTTCAAGTTGACGCCGGTCAGATTTGGCGTGGCGCGCATGAACTGAGGCAGCGAATACGTCTTCTGGTTGGTGGCGTCCATGATGTTGGTGCCGACGATCACGTCGATTTCGGAGTAGTAACGCTGCACACGTGACAGCTCCGGACCGATTCCACGGTATTCGAACGCGGTCGGCAAACCCGCCGCCGGTGCTTGCGGGCTGGTCTGCTCCAGCTGCCACTGGGTCGTCACGAAGTCGAACACGACCCCAACCGGCAGCAACACGCCGATTTGGATGTAGTCGTTGCCGTTCGTGCCGATGGTCTTGCCCACGATTGACGGCCAGTCGACCCGCACCGAGAAGCGCTGCCAAGTGGTTTGAATTGGGAACGACACGGCCAGCGCTTGAGCCGTCGCCGCGCTGGGCGAGCCGCCGGTGCCGAAATTCTGGCCGACCAGGATGGTGGACACGGTGTAAGGCGTGGAATTGGTACGAGCCCAGAACGAGAACGTGGACGAGCGCCCTTGCAGCGTGCGCACCGATTCAACGTGCTGGACCATGAATGGGCAAGTCGTGCTGAACGCGGGACCCCAACTACCGTTGACCGGGGCCGCGCCGGTAGTCGCCGTAGTGACGTTCAGCCATGCCACGTTGTACGCCGGACTCGTCATGCCGACGGGCTCGGTGCCCGCTGCGAACGCTGATGCCGAGGCGATGCCCGCGCCGCCTTGACCGAGCCCGAAGTAAAACATGGTGGCGGCGAGGTAGGTGGTGCCGCCGGCCGGCAGCGCAATCCCGGTCGGGGTGATCCACTGGTCGAAGTTGCCATCCACGATGTAGTTGCGATTCGACAGCGGCAGACCTGTGCTGCTCGCGTTGCCGGCAAACAGGTCGGCCAGTCGTGCCAGTTTTTGTGCAATCGAAATCACGAAGTGGGCTCCTTTACATCGTTACGCTAGGACGCGCGGGCGGCGCGGGCATCTGGGCGAGGAACTCCGCCATCGTCGCGGGCAACGACTTGATGCCGTTTTGCACGTCCAGCTCGAGCGTCTCGGCCCACGACCAGACTTGGTCGCGCCAGTCCAGCATCGCTTGTGCTTCGGCTCGAAAGCGCGGGTTGCCTGAGGCCAAGTAGCTGATGGCAGACACCACGTTGTCGTAGCCCCATGACTGCGCCATCAAGTCGAGCAGTTGCTGCAGCTGGAGTGCTGCCGCTTGAATCGAGAATTGCATTTGCTGTTGCGGGGTTGGGGTCGAGGGAGCGGCAGGTTGGTGTCCCGCCGCCACCCATGACAGGTAGCTCTGATAATCCCGGTTGCTCGGGTCGGCGGGCAGAATCGCGCCGTCCGACCGAGCGATGGCCGTGCTACCCGCGATTTGCGCATAGCTGTAATCCATGGGTCACAGTTCCGAAGAAAGGGTGAAGCTGCCGTTCGCCGTGAACGGGTTAGTGGCGGTGATCGTGGTGTTGTACTGAAAGAAGCTCGTCCCGGACCCGCCGACTGCAATCGTGCAGTTGCTGCCGCTGCTGGCGGTCAACGTGGCAGTCGGCGCGGTGCGCATGTCGGTGACGCGTACTTGGAAGCCAAACACGTTGGTAGCCGAGCCGTAGCCGCCGGTGCTGAACGAGCCGACTTGGTAGTAGCGCTTACACAGCTCCAGTTCGATGCCGCCACGGTGCTCGAACGGCGTCGCCACGGTGCCATACTCAAACTGCAGCTGGGTCAGCGCGATATAATTGTTCGTCGCGGCGGCCCAGTTGACTGCGCCGGCCGACGTGAAGTAGTTGCCCGACTGCCACGCCCCGACCGACGGAGTCTGCCAGTTCGTTCCACCGATCGCGCCGACGCTCAGATACATGCCGCCCGCGTTACTGTTGGGCGTCGTCATCGACGACGGCAGTGTAGTCGTGAACGTGACCTTGGTGACGACGCCGGCCGTGGCCGAAAATGTGGTGACGACCGAGTTGTTGCCGGTGTAGTCGCGGATCGAGGCGGCGAATGTGCCGGTCACGTTGCTCAGGAACAGGAACGACAGCGTCGCCGGGCCACCGACCAGATGGTAGCAGTTTTGCCCCTCGACCGGCTGCAAGATCCCGGTCCAGTACGCTCCGGCCGCAAAGCTGGCCACGGGCGAGTTGACCGTGTGCAGAACGCACTTGTGGGTTATTCCGTTATAAGTCAGCGTCCCCTGCGACTGGGTGAACTGGCCGCCCGCGCTGCCGCCGTTGACACACATAAAACGATCGACGCCGCCGTAGACCGACGCGTTGTTGGTCGCCGCCACTCCGTTGGCCGTGTACTGGGCGATACGCGCATCGCCGTTGATGGCGACGTTGCGGCCGTAGGCGGCGGTCGCCTGGGTGGTGCCGTCCGCGAACTGAAAGCCCGCCGACGCCACTTGCGTGAGGCCCGACAGCGTGACCGGGCCGGTGAACGAGCCGCCCGACAGCGGCATCATGTTGCCCACGGTCAGCGGTGTCCAGGTCTCCACTTCGTACTGATCGGAGCCGGAGGCGGGCTGCGTCAGCACGATGGCGGTCCCGGACGACTGGTCGAAGTCGTACCCCGAGATCAACCGGTGGCCGGCTTGATAGACACGCGCGAAGCCCGGCGTGTAACTGATCGGCAGCGACGTGGCGTTGACCGTCGGCGTGAACACGGTGCTGACTGGCGCGACCACCGACGACGGCGAGTAGATGACGTTGGTCAGCACCTCGTACACGTCGGTGTTGGTCACCGGATCAGTCAGCAATATGGTCCGGGCGTCGGACGACAACGTGTAGCCCACGCCCGAAATGCAGCGCGTGCCGTTGCGGAAGACTTGCACGAACGGTGCCGTGAAACCGGCCGTCACGAGCGACGTGGCGCCCAGCGCGACGTTGCTGGTCTTGACCGAAAACACGGTCGAAGTGGGCGCGGTGACACCGTTGGCGGTGGTCTGGGTGGTGCCGTCCGGGAATTTTAAGCCGCCCGATACCGAGTGGATCGGGCCGTACACTTGCAGCGTGCTGGTGCCGTCGTCCGTGAGCGAGCCCAGATCCAGCCCCATCAGCCAGCGCCCGGAAGCGAGCAGCTCGGTACGCGTGGTGCCGCCGGTCTGGAACTGCAGCGCCCGGATCGTGCCCGCACCCGTGGCGTCCGAGTTGATGATGGCCGTGTCGGCCGTGCCGTCCGCGAAGCCGAAAGCCAGCCGCGACGAGTTGGCCGGGTCAGGCGAGCCATGCGCGACCCACTTGGAGCCCAATCCGGTCGCGTTCGGAATCGCTCCCACTATCGTCGCGCCGGCCGGCGTCAACGTCTGGAACAGCGCGCGCTGCGCGTACACCGCGTTCGAGAAGTCCGCTTGAATCCGTGCGCTGGACGACGCGTAGCCCACTTGCACGGTGGACGGCAGCAGCCCTGAGTTGATCGTGGCTTCCTGCGAGTACAGCGACGGGACCGAGCCGGGCTCCACTTTGATGCGTCGGATCGCCGGCATCGAGCCCGTACCGACCGTGGCGCCGGTCAGCTGCGCAGTCACCGTGAAAGTAACCGCGTTGGCCGGCGTGGTGAACGTCGCCCAGTACCACTTCCACGACGCGCCAAGCGCCAGCGCCACCGAATCGGTGCGCAGCAGTGCGCCCCCGGATGTATAATAGTTGATATTGACTTGCGCCGAGCCGGCCGCCGTGACCGACGTGGTCGACGCTTCGAACTGCAGCGTGACGGCCAGTCCGGGCGAACACTGCCCTTTCGGGCTCGTGAGCGAGCCGCCCTGGCCGGTGCCAGTGGCCGGGAACGCCAGATAGGTGCCGTTCAAGTCCGAATAGGCCAGCCAGCCGGTGCCCGACCAGCCCGACAGCCCCAGTTCGGCCGACGAGTTGGGCAGCAAGTTCGGCGAGTTGACGCCGTACAGCTTGCCGGTGGACGACAAGTAAGGCACCGTGACGGTCGCCGTGAACGTGCTGGGCGAGTTGAGCGTCGCGTACTGGGTCGGGTCGAAGTTGCCCGCATCCCACGCCAGATTGGCGCCGAAGTGCGGACGCTGGCCAAACGTGACGAGCCCCGCTTGGTTGATCGACAGCGCGTTGACCGGCGAACCCGAGTTGTTGGCGTTGATCCCGAAGTTGTTGCCCGTGTCCAGGTACAAGTCGAAATAGCTGGTCGCGCCGCGCTGCCACAGAAAGTGGCTGTAAGCTCCGGCGCCCGCCACGTTGGTCAGCGAGCCGGCAGCTGCCAGCGCCGTGGCCGCCAGCGTGCCGGCGTCGGTCAGCGACGCGATCACCTGACCCGCCGTGTTCATGTATTCGAACGCACCCGACGTCGGGTTCAGCCGCATGGTCAGCGTCAGCGCCGTCAAGCTGGCCGCCGTCGTGTGGAACGCCAAATCCACGTCCGAGCCGTCCGCCGCCGCCGACTGGTAAGTGGTCGGGCCGGTCCATAGACCGCCCGCTTGCGGCATCGCGGCGCTCGCCGCCTGCTGCGCCGCGTAAGCCGCCGCTCCCACGTAGTCGAGTGCCGCTTGCGCGGTCGAATCGATGCTAGGGATATGGGAGCTGGGTCCGGGCGAGTAAGTGATGTTGACGGCCGTGTTGCCGCCGTTGACCGCTGCCGCCGACAGCCCAAGCGCGGTACGCACGTCGGCCGCCGTGGCGGGAGCGGTCACGCCATCGCCCAGCAGCGCGAATACGAGGTGGTCTACGTCGTTCGCCCAGCCGGCCGTGATGACGGTCTGGTGGTCGACAAAATTGGTTTGGTTGCCCATCGTATACCTGCAAGGAGGAGTCTACGATGGCGGTTCCGGGGCCGGCGCCATGCGCGGCGGTAGCAGCACGTTTACACTGCCGATTGCCCGACAATGGCCTCGCCCACGACTCCGAATCCGACCGTGGCGGACGTTTCGCCGCCCGCGATGCTCCAGCGCGAGTCGAAGTCGACTGGCGTGCCGGACAAGTCGCAGTCGTCACCGACGCCGCTCGTGTGCGTGTACAGCTGCGGGAGCGCGGCCGGGTCCAAGTCCTCGAGTCCGTATTGGGCGACCAGTTCGGGCCGGGGGCGGTCAACCGCCACCTGGATCGCGAACGAGCGCGTCGTGTACAAGTCGCGCGCGGCGTCCAGCACGATGGTACGCGACAGCTTGCCTTGGCCGAGTCCGCCGCCCCAGTGCAAAGTCGGCCGTGGCCCCCCGAGCGGCTGCCACGGGTACAAGTCCAAGTTGTTGGCACCCAGCACCAGCGAGTGGTAGCACTGCGCGCGCTCGGCCGTATCCCACGACACTTGCGCGTCGGGCGCCGGAGCAGGCGAGGGCGGCACGCCGTAGTTGGGGCGCAAGAAATCCGACAGGCGGTAGTCCGCGTAAGCGTAGCCGTCAGTGCCGTAGTTGGTCGTCCACATCGAGACGATGGGCGGCTTGAGCTGTTGCAAGTCCTGGTAGCCCAGCCGCAGTACCCAATCCAACCGTGTGGCGCCGGCCGTGTCGTAAATGAAGTCGGACGAAAACACGTAGTCCATCACCGAGTCGGCCGCGACCGCGTCGAGTTCGCTCAGTTCCGCCAGCAGGGTCGACCAAAACAAGAAGTAAATCGAGTTCGACACTTGCGGGATCTTGGCGCCGAGCGGGTAACCCAGTCGCGACGTGCCTAGCGTCAGGTTGTAGTCGAGCGAATTGGCCGTCAGCGATCCGACTTTGTACGGGCCGGGCGTGGCCGACACGATAGGGGCGTTGGTGACGCCGACCAGCGTCGTGTCGATGGGCAAGTAGACTTGGTCGAGCTGGTCGACGCGACGAAACTGCAGCAAATCGGGTTGCGTGGTGGTCAGCACCATCGTCATTTCGGCGCAGCACACGACGTTTTGCGTGATGATTTGCTCGAACGACAGCTTGAGCAGATCCATCGCCATGCGCCAGCCGCGCGCGGTGCCTTTGAGCGCGTACAACGTCTTGAGCAACCGGTAGTACTTGCGAATGTCCGCTTGATTGCCCAGCAGGATGTCGATCAGCCCGTACGGGTCAAACAGCCCCTGCAAGTACGAGAAGTCGGTCGTGGTCTCGACCGACAGGAGCTGGCTGGTGTCGTAGATGTCCTGATCGAGCGGCGCCAGCGCTTGATCGGCCAACTCGCACACGCCGATCAGCGTAGGCAGGTTGCGCAGCCGGGGCGGCAGGTCTTGCAGCAGGGGCACGTACGGAGGCTTGGCCATCTAATGTTCTCTGTAAGGCGCTCGTAAGTAGGACCGTAAGGTCCGGCGCGTCTTGGTCATAATCCCGTATCGGGCGACGCAGGCTTTGGTCATAACCCCGTATTCAGCGTGGACTGTAAGGCAGACCTCGGCGCGTCATATGAACCGGACAACTGTCCGGTTCATACGGGCCGGGGCTAGCTGGTCGCGTAGCCCGCGCCGTTGACGCCGACCGCGTTCTGACTCAGCACGTACTCGGACGTGTTGATCGCGACTTGGCACGAGCGCACGATGAAGTAATCCTGATTCACCAGCGTCTTGTCCTGCCACGGCTGCGTGATGTAGGCGCGCAGCACGCCCGGGAACGAGCGCAACAAGTTGACCGCATCCTGGATCTTGAACGTCTGGCCCAACACGCCTTGCAGCGGCTGGCCGAACTGGTCGCGCATCACCGGCAAGGCAGCCAGCATCGCCGCGCCCAGATCCAGCGGCAAATCCGGGTTGGTCGGATCCACGTCGGCCGCCATCACCAGATCGAGGTAGATCGGCGTGCCGGCCACGCACGTGACGGTCTTGCCCATGATGCCGAACTTCTCGATGTAAGTCGACATCGCCGCCGCTTCGGCCGTGGTCAGCGCCGAGTAGTCCTCGCGCACGTACATCGCCACGTAGTCGCAGCACGACGTGTCGGACGGCATCACGTAAGCGTCCAGGATTCCGGGGTAACTGGTCGCCACCGCGTCGTAGTCCTTCTTGCTGACCGCCCGGCGCAGCGATTGGTAGTAGCGCGGCGCCAGCGTCTGGACTTTCTGGAGCGAATCCTCGTTGCTGCCGCGCCCGCTGACCGCGTACGCCGTGATTTCGGACAGCTGCAGTTCACCCGCCTGGAATTGCGGCAGCGACACGGTGGTCAGGCCCTGGGTCACGAAGTAGCGCAAGTGCACCACGTCGTTGGCCGACAGCAGCGCGCCATCGGTGCCGTCGCCGAATACCACTTCGATGCCGCCGGTGCCGGATGTGCGCACCGTCACGACGCTGGCCGTGTCCATGTCCTCGATGTAGGGAGTGGTGACGAGCGGCGTGCCGTTCAGCGACACGTTCACCAGCGCGTTGTCGATGGTGAACGGTTGGGTGGCGTCCTCCAGAATCGCCGCGTACAGCTCGCCAGTGGCGGCCGTCACGTCCACGTCGGTCCAGGCACCCAAGTAGACGCGTACCGTGCTCTGCTGCCCCGCGACCAATTGCACCGGCGCGTCCACATAAGCAGTCTGCTGCGCTACCGTGACGACCGGCAAGTCACGCGTCAGGGTCCGCGTAGTGGCCGGCAGAACGGTCAAGTCCAAATAGGGAGCGGTCTTGCGGTTGACGTTGTAACCCAACGCTCGTGCCAGCTGGAGCACGCTCGATGGAAGTTTCGCATTGCCGATCGAGAGTTCGCGACGATTGAACTGATTGCGATATTCGTTGAACGCGCCAACTCCTGAGATCAGTCGGATAATGGCTTGTCCGGTACTTCCCGCAAAGAAGTCTTTGATGTCCGAATTTGCCGCTGCCCATTGTTGTAGCTGCGCAACAAGGTCAGCCTGCAAACTGTTTAAGTTCGATACGATTGCCACGGTGTCGTCCTCTATCGAGAGTCATTCGACAGAGGGTTCGACGGGCGAGGATGGGGCGACGAGGCGACGGGAGGGGTCTCGGAGCCCCTCGTGCCGGTAGAGTGCTACTTCGGGTCGGACGAGGGAGCGGGAGGCGCGGAAGCGACCGGCAAGTCTACCTGCGCGGAGAAGATTCTCATGTACTCAGCGCCCGAATACACGTTTTCGTTGGATTTATGGCCGAAAATGCGGCACAAGATGTTCATGACGGACGGCTCCGTAGCATGGTGAGGGAGCCGACTCGATAGGCGCGGTCCGACAGGCTGATCGCGAGGCGGCCTGCGCGCACGAGTTCGTCGGCGGCTTGGACCAACTCGTCGCCTGTGCCGGCCCAACTGGCGTGAACGTCGGCCATAGCGGCGCGGCGCTCCGGGTTCGGAACGGGCGACCGCATCGCCTCGTAGAGGACTGTGGCCAGCAGCGTGCGGGCGCTGGGCGACAGATCGCGGGTGGCGATCTGGGTATGAACCCAGCTCACCGTGCGGTCGTGGTCGCCGGCAATCAGCAGTCGCCGTGCTTGAGTGAGGATCGGTTGAGACTGAGGGGTCCGACCCAGAATGGTCTCGAGCGACTTGACCGCGTCGAGGGCCTCGCGGCGAGTGAATGGCTTCATCAGCTACTCCGTGAGGTCGTCGGTGGCGCGGTCCAGGATCATGCGGGCCAACTGCAGCGGGCTCAGACCTGCGTCGTCCTCGGACACGTAAGGCAGCAGCTTCGCCAGGATGGCTTCGGCGGAAGCAGGAGGTACGATCGGAGCGGGGGCCACGCCGCCCTCCTGTGCCATCCTGGCTCCGACCCGTTCAAAGCAGCGTCGGCGCTCGGTCGACAGCGTGCCGTCGGCCAGCTTGAACCCCCCGAGACCGTCGCCCGGCTCGCCGTAGTAAGACTTGATGGTCGACTCCGGGAACGGCACCAGTTGGTACCGGTCGGGCGGCAGGAGGCGGACGCGGCGAGCGGCGACTAGTTCGTCCAGAGCCGCTGTGCGTTCGCTCGCGCTGCCGTTCCACTGCATGCGCACGAAATACGCACTGGCGAGGCGGTCAGGGTTGCGGAGCGGCGCTACGCTGTCCACTTCGCGCGTGATGATCGACAGTAGGGTACGGGCGTTGAGCGACAGGCAATCGTGGGGTTTGGTCATGACGGGCTCCGGGTGTCAGCTGGTCGACGTGTGGAACTACGAGCCTCTATTAGAACACAGTTTTCGCAACCGCACAATTACGCCTTTTCAGCACGGTCATCGGACGGCAAGTTGGGATAGATGCCCATCAGCTTCTCCACTTCGCAACCCAAGTTTTGCACAACGGCCATCGGATCGAGCCGGTCGAGATTGAAGCCGTACAAGTCGTTCTCGCACAAGCAGGCCAGCTCACCTTTACACGCTTCCTCGTAACGAGGCCGCAAGTCGACGCCGTCGATGATTTCGGCGCCGGTCGACAGCAGCACGGCGCGAATGAACGCGTCGCGCAGATCCCGAAAGGTAATCCCTCGGATTTCGGTCGCGCCGCGCACGCCGTTGACCCTGTGGGGCTGCCCGCTGTAAGGGCGCGTGCGCACCATGTTGTAGTCGTTGAACCCGAGGTCGTGCTCGATCTGGTCCCACAGCCGGTCGAACTCGCTCATGAAACCTCCTCAGTGGCTAACCCAAGTCGTTCGCGCGCGACTTGTACCCAGCGCTCGGACAAGTCGATGCCGATAAACCCGAAGCCTTCAAGCATGCATGCCTTGCCAGTCGATCCCGACCCCATGAAAAGGTCCAGGACGACCCCTCCGGGCGGCGTGACGAGGCGTACCAAGTATTGCATCAGGGAAGTGGGTTTGACCGTCGGGTGATCGTTACCGGGTCCACGGTCCGACTTGGACACTTTGGCACAGTAGAAAAACCGCGCAGCCGACCGGCTGTCCTCGACACGCGGAGCGCGGCCATTGCTTCCTCGCCCCATCGAGCCATAAACGTTTTGCTGCGGACGGGAGCCACCACCGCGCGCGGAAGCTCGGGCGAGCTGACCAGGGGCGTCGGGAAACGCCTGCACCACTTCGTCCGAGCCGTCGTGCACGACATTGGTCGGCCACCTACCAGACTCGGAGTAATTGTCTTTGATGTTGAGGGCTCCCGTGCCGTACAGGCGTACGTTCTCCTCCAGCGTCCCGACCAACGGCTTGCGAGCCATGCAGATCGGATCGTGCGAAGGCTTCAGACGTGTGCCCCAACCTTCCCACTCGCCGTGCAACGAGTAGGACTTCGGGAATCCGGATGCAGTGATCCACATGAGTTGGTCTCGTACTTCAAAGCCAGCATCCTCGACCGCGCAAGCCATGCGGTGGTAAGTACGCGCACTCGAGAACACGAGCGCATGACCGCCGGGTTTGAGCACGCGCAACACGTGGCTCCACACCTCGACTCGATTCGCGATGGTCGATTCGTCCCACCCCCGGTTTCGCTCCTGCCCAAGTCCCAAACCATAAGATGGGTCGGTGACGACCGCGTCGACGGAGTTGTCAGCTAGCGTCGGCAGGACATCCAGGCAGTCGCCGTGGAACAATTGAATTTCGTTGTTGGTCATTTGTTGAATACGCTATCTAAGTGGCCCGAGAATTCACGCATGCTGCGCGACAACAGTGTGCGCCCGTCGTCGGCCCGGCGCGGAGCTGAAGCGTCGTCACAGTCCAAGCAGGCGAGCGAGAACGCGTCGAGCGCATCGGCGGCAGCCTGGAGCCGACGCGCGGCCTCGAGAGCAGCTTTCTTGCGCACCGCCAGCAGACGCGGCGGGATGGAGGTCGTTTCACTTGTCATCGCCGGCTCCCGAACGAACCCAGAAAATCAACCCGCAGAAAGCCGCGATGACGACCAGCAAAACGACGACGCGAGCGGTCAGAGCCCAGTTCATGATGATGTTATCCTGCAGTTGTATGGAGGGTAGCCAGGAACGACCGCACTGCGATCAACGCGTCAGACACATCAGGTCGCCTAACGGCTTCGGCACGATTGATGGCCCACAGTAAGGCATCCCTCGCTCCGACTAGCGAAGGCGACGAAGCAGTCACAAACACCAGCGGCGCGGGTTTATAACTGCAGCATTCCTCGTAAGCGTGATCCGGGAAATTGTTGTACTCGTCGCATGCGTCGCATTGCTCGCCGTCGTGGTCCGGGTGTTCGGGGCACGGCAACGGACGCTTTTGCACGTCTGTTTGGACCGTCACGTGAGTAACGATGCCAGACACTACCTGCTCGACGCCTTCACCCCAACCGTCGTCCAAGTAACTATCTATCTCGGCCTGATGGTAGCGAGCGCGCTCGGCGTTGGTGTCATACTCGTTGTAGCCGCTTTCGGGACTGTACACGAAATAGCGGGCAGGGGCGTCTATCGGCTCCACGTCGACCACGGAGTCAGAGCCAATAACTTTGTTTTGACCACTGCTCGTGGTGGCAGCCAATAAAGCCTTCAGAGCTAGGCCAGCAGAACGATCAAGCGAATTAGTGCTGAGGCACAGACCAGCCGCCTGGACCTCCAGTCGATCGCGCTGTTGGTCAGTCAAAACGACCGGCGGATCCAACCGAGCCTTATTCTCCCAGTCCTCCGGCTGTATATCCGCGACTTTGAGCGTCTGGACCGACCCGTCGTTCATTAAGTAGTCAGAATACCCCGTCGCTCTGCCCGACGCCTGTAGCTGGACGATCTTCGGTGTCATCATTCCCCCTTAGCCGACACGCGGGCGAGCAGGGCACGCGAAAATTCCACAATTAGCGGCGCGTTATCCAAGTCGTAAGAATTCGCTATCGCGCGTATGTCAGTCGGCGTCAACTCCACCCGCTTGCTCTCGGACGGCTGCGATTCGGCAAGTGCGGCGTGCAGTTCTGGGCCTGATGCCGTGCGAGTCGCCATGCGCACATGTGCCGCCCCGTTATCGCCGATGGGGGCGGCGTAGACGATGCGCCGCTTATCCTCGGGCAAAGCATCGAATATTTCCTTGGTCACCTTGCGCCACGACACTTCAAAACGGTCCTCGATGCAATGCTCATAGAGCGGCTCCCGCCCCGTCGCACCGGCAGGCGGTTTCAGTACTTGCAGCAATCTATACTCGCCGAAGGCGGTTGCCACCAGGACTTCGCCGCGCTTGAATCGGATATCATCGCCACCCGCACCTAAAATGAGATACAGATCGTCGTTTTCGTGAGTAACTACGTACCCATTGAAAACAAAATGCCAAGGCATACCGTTGACGATGTTCGCGCCGTGATCCTTGCCATACTGGACGAATTCATCGAACGTCACCAGCGTTGCGGTCGGCTTAACCACTTGGTCGGGTGTCGCACCGGCAGACTCAATCACCGCCATTACCTTAAGCACCTGCGCCGGATCACCGAATATCGTTACGCCTTCGTGCTTGCGGATAGCATGACTCGACAACACGCGTAGAGTTGTTTCGTTCGCACCGGCAGACTGGCGGGCGGCTTGCCATCCGAGCGCGGAGAACCATGCTTCCACGGGCGTCGGCGATCTCGATGCTCGATCAATGAATCCCTTAACCCACTGAGCGGCGGCCTTTCCTGCTTCTTTCATTGCATCCGTGTTTTCTCGTTCATTGCTCATCGCTTTTCTCCAATAGGCTTGATGAACCGAGGCTTGCCCGACTCGTCGATAAGATGCGCCGGAACTTGATCCCGCAAGCACGCCGGCACCTGTTCGGTGTGCCGTCCGCAGCAGTGACACTTCACGCCCATACATGCCGCGTTCTGTGGAAATCCGTTTGCGCATAGATGCGGTCCGGCTATATACGCGCTACAGGCTTCGTGATTCACGTCGGCTCCCCTTTCGCAGCGGCGCGGTCGATGCGTTCGAATCGACCGTCGTGGAACTCGCCATACGGACGCGTCCAAGTCTCACCAGTTTTGATATTGCGATACGTCACGACGACAGCCTTCGGGTCGCGCTCCATTCTTGACTCGGCCACGAAGTTATAAACGCCGCCTGTCTTTTTGTGGCGCCAAAGCACATCCCGCGCCGCCTCGCTCATCGTCGGGGCAGTGGCGATGCGGCATCGCAAATCATGGACGTAGGCGAGCAAATCGCGAAAATCATCAATGGCAACTGAAACATTTGCTACATGGCATGTGTAAAGCTTTGCGCTCATCTTCGCAATCAACGAAACGTTTTCCTCCGTCTCCCGCCCCTCAGCAGGCTGCGTCGGCGCGATGGACTCCGTTACTTCATGGCATTCGGGGCAAAGGTTGTTCGGGGCGCCGTGCTTCATTTGCACGGTTTCAGATGCGGGGCCGACCCATCTGCAGTTTTCGTTACAGCATTCCCGCCCCTCAGCAGGCGCGGCGCTGGCTAGCCGATCGCGCAGCAAGTGAAGCCAGTTCTCGCAACTTTCCGTGTCGCCGTGCTCGTTGCAATACAGTGCCTGCGCGATGATTTCGGGGTTGCTGCCTTTGTAGGTATCGGCGGGCTCCCGCCCCTCAGCAGGCGCAGCGCTGGCGCGCTCAATGTCTCGCGCGAAGTCGAAGAGCCACGGGTTGTATTTCGGCTCTTCGCCGACTCTGTAGCTTTCGATAGGGTATTTCTTTGCGATC
>Ga0310810_10000475_pt1 | contig 40702 bp, 35 predicted proteins | sample NCmetagenome_FD_207641 | JGI IMG/M metagenome (GOLD analysis project Ga0310810, IMG submission 207641) | Soil microbial communities from experimental microcosm in Duke University, North Carolina, United States - NC | ecosystem: Engineered > Artificial ecosystem > Soil microcosm > Unclassified ...
CGCGCGACGGCATTCGCCCGATCGACGTCAGGCTTCGTGATCTCGTCGCCGTTGATGGCGACGATGCCCTTGCTCGTCATCGCCTGCACATGCTCGCCGGCAATGCCCGAGTACACCTCTGTAATCTGCGCACCCGCCATACGCTCGGCGTCGGTCATCGCCTTCTGGATCGAGCGCGTCGTCTCCTCGATGTCGGACACCACGCCGCGCCGCAGCCCCGTCGTTCGCGCCTGGCCCACGCCAAGGATGCGAATCGACGGATTACGAGGGAGATCTCCGACAACCTCCGCGATGACGGCGGTCGTCTTGGCCGATCCGATGTCGAGCCCGGCTACGAGTCTTTCGACGTTCATTGGAGTCTGGCGATGACCTGGTCACGAAAACGAAGATCGAGCTCTGCGACGCGGGCTTGTCGCCTGGCCAGATCGGCTTCGACGGGAAATATCTCCGCTAAGCGCTCCGGCGTCACGTCCAACATTGCACGAACCGGCAAAGTCCCACCGATCGACAACGTCGCGAAGTGAATCAACACCTCCCGATCGCCAACGCGCGTCACGTCGCTGAGACGCGCGAATATACCCGGTCGTTGCGCACGCACACGTGCAAGCAAGCCGAATAATGCCGTATCACGTCGCGCGGCGATCGGGAGATCGACGGCGACGCGACTCGGGTCGAGCGGAAGCTGTCGCCCGCGCTCGTCGAAAATGAGCATGCCGCGTTCGGTCGATACCATCGCGATCGGCAGGTTCTCCACCACGTTCACAACCAGCGTTCCGGGAAGCTTTCGACTGATCGAGACATTGCCAACCTGCGGATGCGCGGCGACGCGCCGCTCGAGTGGCGTGGGATCATCCCACACCGAGTGCGTCGTGTCCACCCGCAGCCGCGCGAGAATGTCACTCGGTGCAACGTAGCGAACGCCGACGATCTCGACGCGACGCACACGAAAAAAAGACAGGTTCGACGCGATCAGCCGTCCCCACCACGGACTCGCCAACACGAGGATCGCAGCGAGCCCGATGGCTCCGCGTCGCATTCGAGCGCGACCAACGTCGGACAGCCCCCATCGTCGCGGGGCGCCGTTGGAGCTTTGTGCCGCGTCAGACGCCACCGGAGAGCGCCTGCAGCAGCTCGGGGCCCGTTTTCGTGATGTCACCGGCCCCGATGGTCAGCACGACATCGCCACCACGCACGGCACGAGCGAGCTCGCTCGAAAGCGATCCACGCGGGCCCTGCCAGTCGACGGCGCCACCCGCGTCGCGCGTCGAGTCGACGATGAGGCCAGCGGTGACGCCCGGAATGGGCTGCTCGCGCGCCGGGTAGATGTCGGCGACGAAGACGGAGTCCGCCGTCGCGAGGGCCTCGCCAAATTCGCGCGCGAAGTCGCGCGTGCGTGAATACAGGTGCGGCTGGAATGCCGCGACGATGCGGCGGCCGGGAAACGCGGTTCTCGCCGCTGCCAGCGTCGCGCGAATCTCGGTTGGGTGGTGCGCGTAGTCGTCCACCACCTCCACTCCGGCCGCCGTGCCCAATCGCTGAAATCGGCGCTCCACGCCCCGGAATTCCGCGAGGCCAGGTCGCATGGCCTCGACCGTAGCGCCTAGCGAGAGCCCGCTGGCGACTGCGGCCAGTGCATTCAACACGTTATGCATGCCGGGAACCGCAAGCTCGATCTCGCCAAGGAGCTCGCCGTCGAACTCGACCTCGAAGAGCGAACCGCCGCCTTCGGTGCGCACGTCGACCGCAAGCAACCGCGCATCACGCGAATGCACACCGTATCTGATCACTTCGGCGGAACTCGGCGTTGCGAGCCTGTTCGCGCCCGGGTCATCACCGCAGAGCACGATCGTTCGCGCCGGGGACGCAAACTTCTCGAAGGTGCGGTGGATGTCAGCGAGGTCGGCGTAGATGTCGAGATGGTCGGCCTCGACATTCGTGATGACCGCGACGGTCGGCGTCAGCGCCAGGAACGACCGATCGTACTCATCGGCTTCGACGACGAACAGTCGGTCCGATCCGTACCGAAGGTTTCCACCCCACGTGCCGACGCGACCGCCGACCACTCCGGTCGGTTGCTGACCCGCCGCGTGGAACGCTTCGGTGGTCATCACGGTCGTTGTCGTTTTGCCATGCGTGCCGGCGATGGCTACGAGCTCGCCACCACTCACGGCTTCGCCAAGCGCCTCCGCGCGACGGATGACCGGAATGCCGATCTCTCGCGCGCGCTGCAGCTCGGGATGGTCCTTGGGCAGCGCCGACGTCACCACGACTGCGCGCGCGCCGTCGACGTGGGATGGGTCGTGGCCAGCGCTCACCGTGATGCCGAGTCGACCAAGGTCGCCCGTGGGATCGCCGGCCGCATCGCAGCCAGTGACGACCGTTCCGCGCCGCACGAACAGCTCGGCCAACGCGCTCATGCCGGCCCCGGCGATTCCGACGAAGTGAACCGGCCGGCGATCGGCGCTATCGAGAAGAGGCATGTGCGGCCGCGAATATAGACACGCTAATAGTCATCCTCAAGAGCGAATCTGCTTGAGATCAACAGCGGTAAGTATGCGCCGAGCAATATCCTCGGCCGCTTTTGGTCTAGCTCTTTCTCGAGCGGCTGCAGCAAGCGACGCGAGCGCGGCCGGGGTCGAGATCAGCTCGCGAACGAGTGCATCGAGACGGTCGATCGTGAGCTCATCCTGACGCACCCACCGCGCAGCACCTGCCGCGGAAAGGGCTTTTGCGTTCACCGTCTGATGATCGGCAGCCGCCGTCGGAAGCGGAACGAGGATGGGCGGAATTTCCCACGCCATGAGCTCCGCCGTGGTCATCGCCCCTGCCCGCGTGATCGCCATGTCGGATGCCGCGTAAGCATCGGCGATGGGTGCGAGATACGGACGCACGCGCACAGTCGCGGACTCGCGGTTGGAGTGACGATCGAAGTGCGCCTTGCCCGTCGCCCAGATGAGCTGCACGCCCTCCGGAATTCCGCGGGCAACCCACGCGTCGATCGCCGCGTTCAGCGCCGCGGAGCCCTGGCTCCCGCCGAATACCAGCACGACGGTCCCACCATCGCGAAGCCCCCACGCGGCTCTGGCCGCACCTCTGGCCGGCCGAGGTGACGGCGGCGGTGCGATGGGGTTGCCCGTGAAGACCGAGCGCGCGCGAGCCCGCTCAGGCAGAAGCTCCCCGCCCTCTGGGAAACCAAGGTAGATCTCCCGCGCGTATCGGCTGAACGTGCGCACGGTTCGTCCGGGAAAGCTGTTCTGTTCCTGAATGAACAGCGGGATACCTCGGCGCGCCGCGAACATCATCGTCGCACCCGCCGCATACCCTCCGGTGCCGATCACGAACGCGGGCCGGTTCTGGCGAGCGAGTGCATCGATACGCCGCCACGCCGAGACCATACCCACCGCGGTGCGCCAGTTCTGCCATGGACGCGCACGGTAGAGCGGGTGAAGGTCCAGCAGCTCGTGTCGAAACTCGGTCGCCGGCAGCACGTCGCGCTCGATGCCGCGACGCGCGCCAACGAACAGCGGGTCGATCCGCGGCTCGAGCGTGACGAGCGCTCTCGCGATGGCCAGCGCAGGGTAGAGGTGTCCGCCCGTCCCGCCGCCGGTGACGAAGATCCTCACCAGGCTGGTGCTGCGAGCGGATCGGTAGCTGTCACGCCGTGCACTCGCTCCCTGGTGCTCCCGATGTTCACGAGCATCCCCGTCATGAACAGGGACAGCACGAGATTCGAGCGACCGTACGAGATGAACGGCAGCGTCAGCCCCGTCGTGGGCAGGAGTCCGACGACAACGCCTATATGAAGGAAGGCGGTCGTCACGACGGTCACGGTCAAGCCGATGGCGACGAGTTGAAGAAACGGCGACCGAGCCGACCGCGCGATCCGCAGGCCGAGCCACGCAAAGACCGCGAACGCGAGCGTGAGCAGCGCAATGCCGACGAAGCCCCACTCCTCTCCGATGTTGCTGCCGATGAAGTCGTTGTAGCCGAACGGCACGAACCCGAGCTGCTGGCGTCCTTCACCAAAGCCTCGTCCCAGAACTCCGCCCGACCCGACTGCGATGAGCGACTGCCATAGCTGGTACTTGTTGTCTGGCGGCGGGCTCCCGGGATCCAGGAACGTCACGAGGCGGAGCAGCACGTACTGCAGTCGCTCCATCTCGCGCCAGAGCACCGGAATGCCGACCATGCCGAGCACGACGAAGTGTCCAATGCGCACGCCGCCCGCGAACAGCACGATGCCGGCGACGAGCGTGTACATGATCGCGACCGACAGATCAGGCTCCAGTACGACGAGGAGATCGAGCACTCCGATGACCACGAGGAACGGCAACAGTCCTTTCGTGAGCCGGCGCATCTGGTCGCCCTTCTTGACCAGCAGCATCGATGTCCAGACGATGACCGCGAGCTTCCCGATCTCCGACGGCTGCAATGACGTACCGAAGAGGAAGCGCCGGGATCCGTTGACCCGTGGCGCGATGGACGTCGTGAATGGAAGAACGATGACGACCAGCAGCAGAATGGTCAGCGACATGAACGGCCATGCCCATTTCTCCCAGCGCTCCGCATCCATCTTCGCGCCGACCGCGAACGCGACGACACCGATCACGAGCCCGGTCAATTGTCGGAACAGGAAATACGTGCTTCCTCCGTGTTCCTCGAGCGCGACGATCGCGCTCGCGCTGTACAGCACTGCCAGGCCGAACGAGAGCAACACCGCGGTGAGCAACACGAGGGCGCGGGCCTCCACGCCCATGCGCCAACGATCCCGTGTGTGCGCAATAGCCGTCATGACTTCCTGTCCTCCGCCGCGCCGGCGAGTCGCTTGAACATCGTGCCGCGCTCCTCGTAGTTCTTGAACATGTCGAAGCTCGAGCACGCGGGCGAAAGCAGCACGGCATCGCCGGCGACCGCCAGCGCGCGAGCGCGTTCGATCACGTCCTCGAACGATCGACCCATCTCTTCCGTTCGAACAACGGACCCGATGTCGTTCACGATGATTGGCGCCGCTTCGCCGTACGCGATGACGACCTTCACGGTGCGACGCAGCTCATCGCTCAGGGCCTGGTATGACTCGCCCTTGTGACGACCGCCGAGCAGCAGGATGGTAGGCTGCTGCATCCCGCGGAGCGCGACGAGTGTCGAGCCGACGTTCGTCGCCTTCGAGTCGTTGATCCATTGGACGCCATCGTACTCGCCGGCCATCTCCAGGCGATGCGGCAGCCCCTGAAACGAGCGCACGGAGTCCGCGAGGCGCGCGCGCGCATCCGATGTTTCGTGGGCAGGATCGGCGACCATCACCGACAGCAGCGCGAACAGCGCGTTGGCGACGTTGTGGTCGCCAATGAGAGACACGTCCGCGCGTGACACGACGGGCTTGCCTAACACGACGAGCTGCCCCTGTTCACGATCGTACCAGGCGGCTCCGTCGCGGCGCGTCATGGAGACGGGATACGTATCCCCTCGCAAGGCCGTGCGCGCGCTGGTGGCTCGCGCCGACGCGTCCTGGCTCGCCCGATCGCGCTCTACTCGCCGCGCGCCACGCGGCGGAGTTGGTGGACGTCGTTCAGCCAGCCGCATGACGACGTCTTCGTCGCCGTTGAGCACCCACTTCGAGCGGTCGTGCGCGTTGCGGAAAAGCATCGCCTTGTCGGCGTAGTACTCGTCGACGCTTGCATAACGATCGAGGTGGTCGGCGCTCAGGTTCGTCACCACGCCCACAGCCGGATTGATGCTCGGCGTGTCATGGAGCTGGAAGGACGATACCTCGAGCGCGACCCAGTCCGGACGCCGGTCGCGAAGCGCTACTTCGGAGAGCGGGATTCCGATGTTCCCCGCCGCGACGGCGTCGAGTCCGAGGCCGCGGAGCAGATGCGCGGTGAGCGCCGTGACCGTCGACTTCCCGTTGGTGCCAGTGATCGCGATGTATCGCAGCGCCGGGATGGCGTGCAATGCGACCTCGATCTCCCCGATGATGGGCAGGCCCGCCTCACGCGCGCGCTGAACCGGCGGCGCGCCAGGCGGGACGCCGGGGCTCACCACGACCAGCGTCGCGCGCGCGATGCGTTCGATGTCGTGGCTGCCGACGTCGACCTCGACGCCGAGCGGTCGCAGCAACGCGGCGCTCGTTTCGACTCCCGAGCCGCTCCCGGCATCCGACGCGTAGACCCGCGCGCCCTCGCGCGCGAGCAATGTGGAGACGGCGGTGCCGCTCTTGCCCAGGCCGATGACGGCGATCTCGCCGATGCGCCAGATGTCGGGAATCACCGCAGCTTCAACGTCGTGAGGGCGAAGAACGCGCAGAGGATGCCGAGAATCCAGAATCGTGTCACGACCTGAACCTCGTGCCATCCTTTGAGCTCGAAATGGTGGTGCAGCGGCGCGCGCCGAAAGAGCCTGTTCTTCTTCGCGTAGTCCTCACCATGACGCCCTTTGCGGTACTTGAACACCGCTCGCTGCAGGATGACGGACGCTGTCTCCGCCACGAACACTCCGCCGACGATCAGCAGCAGGAACTCCGACTTGAGCAGAATCGCCACGGCGCCGAGCGCGCCGCCGAGCGCGAGCGAGCCAGTGTCACCCATGAACACTTCGGCGGGATGCGAGTTGTACCACAGAAAGCCCACACATGCGCCGAACATCGCTGAGCAAAAAATCGTCAGCTCGCCAGCGTTGCGCAGGTAGAAGATGTTCAGGTACGCGCTCGTGTCCACGCGCCCCATCACGTACGCGAACATCGCGAACGTCACCGCGGCGATGGCGACGAGGCCCGCCGCCAATCCGTCGAGACCGTCCGTGAGATTCACCGCGTTGCTCGTTCCGGTGAGAATGAACGTGACGAACGCGACGTACAGCCACCCGAGCCAGAGCGTCGCCGGCACGATGAGCATCCATTTATAGAACGGCAGCGTCGTGGATGCGCCGGGAAGCGTTGAGAGCGGATGCTGCCAGACGTAGATGCCGAGCGCGATGCCGGCGCTGACCTGGCCCATCAGTTTGTAGCGTTCGACCAGGCCTTCGTTCTTCTTCCCTTCCCGCTTCTGTTTGAACTTGAGGTAATCGTCGAGGAACCCGATGCCCCCCATCCACGTCATCACGAGCAGCGCGCACAGCGCATAACGATTGTCGAGTCGCACCCACAGCAACGTCGGAACGATCGTCGCGGCGAGAATGATCAGCCCGCCCATCGTCGGCGTCGCACTCTTGGATTGGTGGGAATCGGGCGTGCCTTCGCGCACGACCTGGTGCATCTGCAGCCGCCGCAACCTGCGGACGATCATCGGGCCGACGACGAACGCGACGAGCAACGCCGTCACCGCCGCGGCAGCCGCGCGGAACGAGATGTACCGGACGATGCGGAGCGCTGAGAAGTACTTCGTCAGCGGGATCAATAAGTAGTAGAGCAAAAAACGAGGGGCTGGTGGCTGGGTGAAAGCGAAGAGCGGGTCGCTGGGTGATGCTGGGTGCTGTCGGCTATTTCTCGTTCCTCGCGGCCGCCTCGATCAACGGAATCAACCGTTCCAGTTTCGTTCCGCGAGAACCCTTCAACAGTATCACAGCATCGGGCTGAATCCGCGACGCGACCATCGGCCATACTTCGAGCGCATCAGCGGCCGCGACGACCCGCGGGTCGTTGGGCGCTGCGAGCGTCAACGCACGTGCGAACTCGCCGACACCCGCGATGACCTGCGCCGGCCCAGCCAGCGCGAGCCGCGCAATCTCGTCGTGCAGCACTGGCCCCGCCGGCCCCAACTCCAGCATCGACCCCAGAATCGCCACGCGCTGCCTGGGCGTGTCGAGCGCCGCGAGCATCCGCAGCGACTCGCGCGCCGACGCCGGATTCGCGTTGTACGCATCATTGATGACCGTGAACGCCCCGACATCCATCCACGCACTGCGCATTGGCAGCGCTGGCGTACGCGCGATGCCAGCCGCCGCGTCCTCGATCGACACCCCGAGCGCGCGAGCGACGGCAATCGCCAGCATCGCGTTTCGCAGATTGTGCGCGCCGCGGAGCGGCGGCCTCACCTGGACCTCGCCAAAATGAAGGACACCGGCCCCTTCGGGCGTGATCGTCCAGGAGTCAGGGCGCACATCGCCCGCATCGAGTCCAGCTGACGTCGTCGATTGGGCACGGCTTGCCGCCGCGCCCCCGACCTCCGGCTGCGCCGCCGGCACGATCGCCACCGACACGCCATCGAACACTGCCGTCTCCTCGCGCAGGACTCCCGCGAGATCGACCAGCCCCTCGAGATGTTCTTCTCCAATGGACGTGACGACGGCGACGTCAGGCTCCGCGAGCGCACGCAGCGCGGCCACCTCACCCGGATGGTTCGTCCCGATCTCCACGACCGCAACATCCGCGTCGTCCGGGATGGCCAGCAGCGTGAGCGGAACGCCAACGTGGTTGTTCAGGTTCCCGCGCGTCGCGTAGACGACGAGACGTGACCCCAGCGCCGCCGTCGTGAGCTCTTTCGTGCTCGTCTTACCGTTCGAGCCGGCGATGGCCACCACCGTCTTCCCCCACGCTCGGCGTCGATAGCGGCCGAGGTGGCCTAACGCGACGGTCGTGTCGCTCACGACGTATGTGGGGACACCAACGTTCGCCGCAACCGCTGCGTCACTCACGACGACACCGGCCGCGCCTTTTTTCACGGCATCACCGACGAACGTGTGCGCGTCGAAGCGCTCGCCGCGTAAGGCAACGAACAGCTCCCCGGGTGCCACGGTTCGCGTGTCGGTGTTCACCGCGGAGAAACCTGCAAATCCACGTGGGGGTGGACTAACGCAGACATTCTCGAGCGCGTCGGCAACGCGTTCGAGCGTCCAGAATGATGGCGTGGCTGCGGCGCCCGCATCCTGCTGCGCGGGACCGATCGAACCAGTGGAACCTGATACAACGTGCGTCACGTGCGGATTCCGTCCTCAGGAGCGAAGCGGGGAGTCGGGAGCGAGCTCGCGAACGATCTGTCGCTCATCGAAGGGATAGGCGATCGTCCCGCGAATCTGGTACGTCTCGTGTCCTTTGCCGGCGAGCACCACGACGTCGTCCGGCGCAGCGATCGTGAGCGCGCGCGCGATGGCGTCATGGCGATCCGTGATGCGCTCGTGATTCGCACCGTGCATGCCGGCCTCGATGTCGTCGATGATCCGATCGGGATCCTCGGTTCGCGGGTTATCGCTCGTGACGATCGTGTGATCCGCGAGCCGTTCGGCAATCGCCCCCATCTGTGGGCGCTTGCCGCGATCCCGATCGCCACCGCATCCGAACACCGCGATCAACCGGCGGGTCGCGAACGGACGCACCGCGAGCAGGGCGCGCTCGAGCGCGTCAGGCGTGTGCGCGTAATCGCGGAGCACCATCGGTCGCTCGTAGATGCGCTCGAGTCGTCCGGGAACCTGCGGCAGCGTCGAGAGTCGCTGCGCGATGACCTCCGCGCTGAGCCCAACCGCCCACGCCGCGGCCGCGGCGCCGAGTGCGTTCGCGACGTTGAAATCGCCGACGAGTGGCAGCCGCGCGCTCGCGCTCGTACCACCCGCCTCGAGTGTCCATTCGCTGCCCCGCGGCGTGTACCGGACGTCCGACGCACAGACGTCGGCATCATGCCCGGCCAGCGAGAAGCGAACCTCACGCGGAGCGCGCGCGAGCAGTCGCCAGGCGTCGTCGTCCGCGTTGATCACCGCGGTTCCATCGGCCGTGAGGTAGTCGATCAATCGGGCCTTCGCCGCGATGTACGACTCCATCGTCCCGTGATAGTCGAGATGATCGCGCGTTAGGTTCGTGAACACCGCGACGGCGAACGCCAGTCCATCGACGCGCCGCTGGTCGAGGCTGTGCGACGATACCTCCATCGCCACGCGCGTCACGCCAGCGTCCACGAGCGCACGCAGCACGCGCTGCAGCTCGATCGGACCCGGCGTCGTGAGGCCACCGCCTCCAGGCTGCGGCGTGCCTTCACTGCCGACGAGGACACCGAGCGTTCCGATCGACGCGCATCGGCCGCCCGTGGCATCGTCGAGCAGATGACGCAGCATCCCGACGGTTGTCGTCTTGCCGTTCGTGCCCGTGACGCCGATGAGCTGGAGGTGCGAGCCTGGTTCCCCGTACGCGGCGGCAGCGGCAACCGGCGCAGCACGTCGCGCATCAGTCACGACGAACGCGGGCAACGTGGTGCGCGACGCGTCTTCCACGATGGCGGCCGCGGCGCGATCTGCGACCGTCGCGAGAAAGTCGTGCCCATCGCGCGCGGTCCCGCGAACCGCAACGAACAGCGACCCCGGGCTCACCTGCCGACTGTCGTCGGTGATGCCGGTCAGCTGGTCGGGCATCGCTCCGCGAACATCGATCAGGACTCCAGCCCGTGCGAGGGCAGCCTGCACGCGCGCCGCCGCGAATGTGGTCATCGCGGCTGGTAGAGTCGAACCATCGAGCCGGAGCGCAGCGACGTTCCCGCTTCGGGGACGGTGGTGCCTTCGCCGCCAGCAACGACTTGCACCCGGAATCCCGATTCGTGCAGCGTGAGCACGGCGGCCCGGAGCGGAAGCCCACGCACATCCGGAATGGGGCGCACGCGGATCGGCGGAGCCGGCGATCGCGGACGGTCGGCAAGACTCACGACGAACGGCACGCTCGCCCGCTCACCCGGATCGCGCGATGAATCGGCCGCGACCTCGTCAACCGAGCCTGCGGCAACGGTGATCTGTCGCTTCTCCGAATCGGCAGCGGACCTGGGGCCACTGTCGCGCGATGCGAAGACGGGTTCCACGCGCCGCCGCGTTAGGGCGCTGCGGTCGAGGGCCGCGTCGCGCGCGGCGATCGCCGCTTCGAGCACCGTTTTGGACACCGGCGCAGCGGTCTTGCCCCCGTAGTAGGAACCCTTGGGATTGTCGAGCTTCACCAGAATCACGTACTGCGGATTCTCCGCGGGAAACAGGCCGACGAACGATGCCGTGTAGGACCCAGCAACGTAGCGACCCTTCGACATCCCGCGAACCGTTCCGCTCTTTCCACCGACCGCGAACGTCGACATCTCGGCGTCCTTGGCGGTGCCGCTGTCCACGACGCCGGTGAGCAAGCCGCGGAGCTGCGCTGCACCCTGCGGCGAGAGTACGCGGCGCACGACGCGACGCTTCGACGTGTAGACGACCCGTCCTTCCAGATCGCGCACTTCCTTCACGAGCTGCGGCTCGAGAAGCTCCCCGCCGTTGGCGATGGATGCATACGCGAGCGCGAGCTGCAGTGGCGTCACCGACAGCTCGTAGCCCATCGCGAGCGATGCGGCAGACTGCTTGGACCACGCGCTCGGCGGTCGAAGGCGGCCGGCTGCTTCGCCTGGATACGGAACTCCCGTCGGCGTGCCGAAGCCGAAATCGCGCAGCGATTCGTACTGCTCGCGCGGCGTGAGGCGCTCGCCGAAACGAACGATACCCACGTTGCTCGAGAATCGAATCACGTCCGCGAGCGACAAGCGCGGCGCCGTGTGAATGTCGTGAATCGTACGACCGAACGTCTTGTACTCGCCGTTGTACGTCTCGATCACTTCGTCGACGCGCGCTTTCCCGCGAGCCAGCAATGCCGCTGCCGTGAACGGCTTGAGCGTGGACCCCGGTTGATACGGCTCGATGATCGCCATCGCGGCCGTGGAAAGTGGATCGCGCCGCCGCGACGCCATCGCCTTGATCTCGCCGGTATTCGGGTCGAGCACGAGGATGTCACCACCATCAGCGTTCATGCTCGCGACGGCGTTCCCGAGTGCCTGGTCGGTGATCGCCTGGAGGGAGCCGTTGATCGTCAGCGAGACGGTGTGCCCAGGAAGCGGGTCGGCGCTCGCCTCGTCAGGCGACTCGAAGCGACGGCCGCGAACATCCTTCACGAGCGAGACCGTTCCCTTGGTGCCGCGCAGCAGGCTGTCGAGCATCAGCTCGACGCCGTCCGTGCCTTCGCCCTGCGCATTCGCGTGCCCGACGATCCGCTCGGCACCGCCGCTCGCCGCGTAGACTCGCTCGCCGACGGGCGTGGTATTCACGCCGCGCATCGACGTGATGGATGCGACGTCGGTCGGAACGAAGCTGCCCGGAAGCTGCACCCACTTTCGCTTCGGATCGTTCAATCGTGCGAGCCACGACGCATCCAGCCCGACGCGCTTGAGCTCTCGCGCGAGCTTTTTCGGATCGCGGATCTCACGCGTGGCGATGGCGATCTGCACACGCTCGCGGCTTTCCGCGAGCGGCACGCCGGACGCGTCGAGGATCAGCCCGCGGGGCGCGGGGATGGACGACGCGGCCACGTGCTGGCGTGTGGCCTTGGCCTGCCATTGCTTGCCCTGCCACACCTGGACCTGCGCCGCGCGCACGATGATCGCCGCGGCGAAGACTCCGAGCACCAGATGAACGACTGCGATGCGCCTATTTTGAAGCATTGCGCGGCGGCGGAGCGTCTGTTCTCTCGATCACGATGACCTGACTGTCACTCGGCATCCGAAGCCGCAGCCGCTGCTCGACCAGCGGAGTGAGCTTGTCTCGACTCGCCGCGTCCCGGATCTCGCGTTCCAACTGCGCCCGCTGCGCACGCAGATCCATCCGCTGGCGCTCCAGCTGCTGCACCAGACGCGTTTGCGAGTGACCGAACGAGCGTCTCCAGATGACGCTCGTTGCCACGAGGACGAAACCAAAAAGTGTGAGCGCGACCACCGATCGACCCCGGCGTCGCGTCACGCGTTTCCCTCCCCCTTTGGCTCCGCCTTGGGTTACAGCGCGCTTCGCCATGCCCTGAGCCTCGCACTGCGCGCGCGCGGATTGCGATTGGCTTCCTCGGGTGAGGCGGTCACTGATTTCCGCGTCACCAGCGTACCCAGTGCGTGCCCGCGACACGTACACACGGGTTGGCGCGGCGGGCAGATGCACTCCGCGCTCCAGTCGCGGAACGCATTCTTCACGACGCGATCCTCGCCCGAGTGATAGGCGATCACGGCGAACGTGCCTCCCGGCTGCAGGCGATCGCGGAGCGAGTCGAGCGCCCGCTCGAGGCCTCCGATCTCATCATTCACCGCGATGCGCACCGCCTGAAAGAGCCGAGCGAAATCGCCGGGACCGGTGTGCGGTCCGAGCGCACCTCGGATGGCGTTGACGAGATCGTCGCTCGTCACGAACGGCCTGTTGGCCCGACGACGTACGATCTCCCGCGCGAGTCGCATGGCGCGTCGCTCATCGGCATATTCGCGGAAGATCGAGGCCAGTTCCACTTCGTCCGCCGTCGAGAGCAGCGTCGCCGCATCGCTGGTCGCGTCGGTACCCATGCGCATATCGAGTGGAACGCCTTCACGAAACGAGAAACCGCGTGCAGGATCATCGAGCTGGTGCGAGGACACACCGAGATCGAGCAGGATGCCGTCGAACCGAACGCCATCGAGCGCGCGGATCGAATCGATGTCGGCATAGTTGCCCAGCAACGCCCGGAATCGCCCGTCGCGCTCGTACGTCGCGAGACGTCGCTGCGCAGCAGCGATGGCTTCGGGATCACGATCCACGGCAGTGACGTCCGCGCCAATGCCGAGCAACGCCAGCGAATGCCCGCCGCCACCGAGCGTACCGTCCAGAACCGTTCGCGAGCCCGCGAACAGCGCCACGACTTCGTCCGCCAGTACCGGTGCGTGGTACGTGCTATCCCACGGTCCCACTGCGGATTCGGGTGCGCTCATATTAGTGACGCCCATTCTTCGACCAGATCAAGCGCCAGATGCCTCCGTAAGGCCGTGGCCGGTTTTTCGCGTAGCGCAGCGTTTGCGTCGCTGTCGACGATCGCCCCTAACGATAAGGTAGCCAACAAGACGCGATGAATGACCGAAGGCGCGGCCAGCGGTCGAAGATCTCGGAGCGCCGGACGGGTACAACTCGTCCAGGCGCACAGGGCCGCACGAAGCGCCACATCGCGATCGTGCTGCACGGCGCGCGTGCAGAGCTTCCCGGACTGCGAAATCTCGTTCAGTGGGTGCGCGCGAAGGGGCACAAGGTGCGCGCGCGCGTGACCTGGGAGCCGGGAGACGGCGCCATGTTCGCGCGTGAGGCGATCGACGTCGGCGCCGATACCGTGGTGGCGTGCGGCGGCGACGGGATGGTGAACGAAGTCGTGAACGGACTCGAGGGAACCGAAGTGGCGCTCGGGATCATCCCCACCGGTACCGCGAATGATTTCGCCAAACAGGTTGGCATTCCCGATGATCCCAACGCCGCGATGGACATCATCCTGCGGCGGAAACCGGTGATCATCGACACGGCGGCGATGAACGGCCGCCGATTTCTGAACGTGTCCTCCGGCGGCATTGGCGCGGAGGCGACGGCCGAGACGCCGGCAAGCGCGAAAGCCTCGCTCGGCGCGGTGGCTTACTTCATCTCCGGGTTGCGTAAGCTCGCCGAGTTCGAGCCGAGGCGGGCGCTGTTCCAGGCGCCGCGGTTTCGAGTCGAAGAAGACTTCCTGTTGTTCGCGGTGGGCAACGCGCGCGCGACGGGAGGAGGCACGCTCGTGACACCGCGCGCGAGCGTGCGCGATGGTCTGCTCGACGTGTGCATCATCGGCGCGATGCCTCGCAACGAGTTCGCGAGGCTGGTGCTGCGGGTGAAGCGCGGTGAGCATCTCGAGACCCCCGGCGTTCGGTACATGCAGGTCCCGTGGTTCCAGATAACGTCCGGTGCGCCGATGACGGTGAACCTCGACGGCGAGTCGGCCGAGCTCCTCCAGGCGCGCTACGAATCGCGTCCTCGGGATCTGTTGATTCATCTGCCTCGATTGCCTGGACATCGGCGATCGGTGGAGCGCGACATCGCTGACGGATGACGAAGCGCCCGCCGTCGACAGGACGGCGGGCGCCTTGTTCACCGACACGAGCGTGAGAGCTATTTGCCCTTACAGAGCGCCTTCACCATCTGGTCGCCATATGGCGACAGCTGCTGCAGCGCACCCATCAGCTGGCCAGCCTGGTCCTTGAAGTCCGCCGCGCCACGCGGAATGAAGATCTGCGCCTGGGTGAAGTCTTCCGTCGCTTCCTTCGCCATGTCGCAGCTCTTCTTCTCGCGAGCCTGCTCCAGCAGCGCCTGGCCCTTCAGGAGATGCGTCGCGCCCTGCAGGAACGCCGCGGCAGACGATTGCTTCACGCTGTCGCTGAACGCCAGCAGTGTGAGCGCACGACGGAACCCGTCGATGTCTTTCGTGGGCTGCGCCTTCTTCTGCTCCGCCTGCCCGAGCCCCGTCGCGTAGGTCGCAACGATGGACGCGCTATCGCCAGCCGCGAGCGCATTGCGTAGCGATGCGAGGATGGTATCCGGAGGAGCGCCGGCGTCGCCCTGGGCCTTCGCAATCGGCAGCCAGATCCCCGGGATCTTCGGGTTCACGGCGAGCACGCGCTTCGCCTCCTCGATCGCCTGGGCAGTCTGACCCGTCTGAATGAGGAGCTGCACGTACGTCGACGCGATGCCCATGTTGTTCGGGAACTTCGCGCGACCGCGGGCGAGCGTCTCCGCAGCCTTCTTGAACTGGCTGTCCGCCGCGTAGCCTGCCGCCTGACGCATGAAGAACGACGTATCGGCCGACGCGGTGTCCAGCTTCACCATTTCTTCGCCGATAACGAGTCCGCCCTTCACGTCCTTGGCGGCGAAGTGCACGAGCCACTGCAGCTTCACGAGCGACGCGTCGCCGGGATTGTTCTTGACGGCGTCGTCGACGATCGGCAGCGCGAGCGCTGCTCGTCCGCTGCCCGCGAGCACGTTGACGACCTGCGTCTGCAGCCGCGTGTTGTTCGGATCGAGCGAGATGAGGCGCGTGAGCGCTTCGATCTGCTTGTCCTCCATCTTCTTCTCGGCGTACGCGTCGGCCGCGAAGGCGAGCGCGCGCTTGTTGTCCTTGTGGATCTTCAGGATCTGCTCGCTGATCGCGATCATCGAGTCCGCACCGAGCTTCTGCTCGTTGTAGACCTCGGCCATGCAGACGCGTGGCATGACCGCGTTAGGATAGGCGGCGATGCCCTTGCGAGCCTCGGCGAGTGCGCCGGCGTAGTTCTTGGCACGATACAGCTCGATGCACTTCTTGGCCGGATCGACCTGCTTGCGTGCGGCTTCGACGCCGCTCGAGATCTGCTTCGCCGCGTCAGGCAGCTTCGCGACTTCGACCGGCGGCAGGGGCTGCACCATGCCGTCGGGGCGAATGAGCATCATGTTCGCCGAGACGCGATATCCCGTGGGGATCTTTTCTACGGTCCCTTCGACGTATTCCTCGGCGCGCAGCAGTTGCGCGAGCGCGCGAGCGTCGTTCGAGCTGAGTGCCTCGGTCGTGGAGTACCCCGAGTTCACGAGCGTCGTCATGATGTCGGACTTCGGAACGATCCAGAGCGTCTTGAGCTGGAAATCCTGGCCCATTCGCTCACGGACCGCTTCCGCGGCCTGCAGTCCAAGTCCGCGCTCGCTGCTACGAAATGTCGGAACCATGAACCGCGGGCCTGCTGTCTGGCCACGTTGCAACGTCTGCGTCTGCGCATTGACCGTCGCGAACGCACCACTGGCCACTACTCCGACGAACATCCCGATCATGGTTCGCGCGTGACGTTGCCGTGCCTTCACAGTCGTCTCCTCCAAAACGTTGAACATGGTACCCCCCACCCGGATCACAGGGTCCAGCACTACATCGTTGACAGTGGGCGAAGAGGGACTCGAACCCCCGACATCCTGCGTGTAAGGCAGGCGCTCTAACCAACTGAGCTATTCGCCCGCACCTGGCCGTACGCGCTTTCTACGACCAAAACGCAATCGCTCTGCCAGCGCGTCACGGGAACCGCTGGCAGGGCGAAAAAAAAGGACGAGATCCGTTACTTGAGAATCGCGATGGGAACGAGCACGCAGTATCCGATGACGAGCAGGATCGGCGCGAGCGTTTCGCCCCCGCGAGCCAGATCAATGTATCCCGCGAGCAGCGTCGCGGCGGCGATCCCCCAGAGGATCAACGGCCGAGACCGTGGAGTCGATTTTGTTTGGGCCATAATGATCGAAGGAGTCTACGAGCCGTCCGAAATCATGTCAAGCAAGCGTCACGTCAAGAGTTAGCTCACGACTAGCCGGGCCGTCAGGGCGACACTCCGAGCGGCGATCATTCCACGCAGCGCACCGCGACGGGCCCTGCCCTGGTCAACTCTCGAGCGCGCGGACCCGTCACCCGGGTTCTGGTTCTCGCGGCGCGCCCGGCGCCTCATCCGGAGGCGGGCTCGGCGGCGGTGAATCACCGGCACCCGGCAGCGGCCACGGAATACTCCGCAACAACGCCTCGATCGCATTCGCGGCCTCCCGACGCTCCGCCTCCTGGTCCGCGCGAACGAGCGCGGCCATGCGCAGCCGATCGCGCCGCCGCCGAATGACGTAGAACGGCATCACGAGGAACAGCGTCAGCGCGGATGCAATGGAGAGATCGGCCACGAGCGCGAGGCCACCGTACCGGCGTCTCGTTCGTTTGCGCCAGATCTCCTCGAACTGCGGCTGGGTGAGCCCATACGCTGCGCGAACGGCATTATCGAACCGCCCGCTTTCCTTCCAGTAGCGGAAAAACAGCGTTAGGCCGCGCTCGGGATCGCGCGCCGCGAGCTCGGCCACGGCGCGGTATGCGAGCGCATACGTGCCCTCGGCGCGCAGGGATCCGCCGGCAAAGCCCTCGTCCAGCGAGTCGAGTGACGGCATGCCGCGGAACAGCAACGCGACGTGCGCGCCAAGGATCGCATCGCGACCGACTTCATTTGCCGCGAAGCTCGCGTATCCCTCGTCGAACCACCGCGGTGGCAAATCGCCGAGCGCTTCGTGCAGCGCGAGATGGGCGAGCTCGTGCCGCAGCACTTCAATGGGATCGCCAGCGTCGGACGCTGCATTCCGACCCTGCATCACGATGCGGTTGGATCCGGGAAACGCGACAGCAGCGCCCCACTCGGGTGCCGTCGGCCCGATCCATTGCCGGAATCGTTGGCGGTCAGGTGCAATGGCGATGACGACGCGCTGCTTCGGTCGCGGAAGCCCGGGAAACGTGTCGCGCGCCGAGGCCGACGCGAGCAGGGACTTTGCCAGCTGTTCATCGCTCGGATAGGCGGCGACGGTGAACCGACCGCGGTCGAACCGCAGCGGCTGCTGCGCGCGCGCGACGACGGGGAGCGTGCAGAGGACGATCGCGAGAAACGCGCGCAATAGCGGCTGGAATCGGGCGGGTGCCCGGCGAAGCCGGGCGACCCTACTCCCCATCAATCCGGCGTCCCTCCCGCCTCCACGCGAGCCAACACTTCTGCGCACCGCTTTCCCCATGGATTGAACTTGTTCGCCGCCGCACCGGCCCGCCAAGCCTCACGCGCCTCATCCGGTTGCTCTGCCAACCAGTGTGCGCGACCGAGCTCGTAGTATGCCTCGAGGAGATTCGGCCCCAGGGAGAGGCTCTTCCGGAAAAAGGTCTGGGCGTCCTCGAACATCTCGCGCTCGAGGTACACGAGTCCCAGATAGTAGTGCGCGTACAACGAGGCTTTCGGGTCGTTGTCGAGGCGGATGGCCTTCGACAGATGCTCGATCGCCTCGCCGAAGATGCGCTTCTTCAGGCAGATGTAGCCGACGTTGATGCGCGCGAGGGCGTTCGCGGGCTCCTTCATCAGCACGCGCTGAAAGTTCATCAGCGCATCGTCGTACTTCTCCTGATGCATCTGCGCCCACCCGAGCAGGGACACCGCCTGCAAGTCGTTAGGCGACAGCTCGAGCGCCCTGCTCAGCGCCGTCTCGGCCGCCGGATAGTCGCCCAGCGAGATGCGCGACCAGCCCTTCTCGATGAACGTGGACGCGCCGATGTGATCGGCGCGGAGCGGCGGGGCGACTGGCTGCGGCGCGGTCGGCTGGGTTGCGCCGCCTGCGGTCTTCCACCGATCCGCCAGCTTCTTGACGTCCTCCTTGAGCGCCGCGAGCTCCGTGATCTCCCGCTCGACGGCGCGGAACAACTCGATGATCTCGGCCTTGAGCGCCGCGCGGTCGGTCGATGCGTCGGCGGCGTCGAGTCGCGCTGACAGCTCGGCGTACCGTTGGCGTACGTCGGTCGCCACCGCGTCAGGCATTCCGCGCGGGCTCCTCCGACGGTTTCTCGAGCACGATCCGCTCGTCCGTGGAAAACAGCCGCGGCACATCGAGGAACACCACGAGTCGCTCCCCCCGCCGGACGACGCCGCGCAGGTAGCTCGCGGCCAGGCCGCGGAACAGCGCGGGCGGCGGCGCGAGACGTGCGGCATCGAGCACGGTCACGTCCAGCACGCCGTCCACGGTCGCGGCCACCCACTCGTCTTCGACGGTGAGCACGAGGATGCGACCGTCGGACGGGACCGGCGCGGCCGGCAGCTCGAACCGCTTGCGCAGGTTGATCACGGGCACCACGCGTCCCTGGTAGTCGATCACGCCTTCGATCCACGCCGGGACGTTAGGCACCGGCGTGGGTGGCGTGTAGCGCAGGACGCGCTCGACCGAAAAAATGTCCGCGGCAAACAGCTCATCGCCGAGGCGGAACGTGACGATCTGGGACGCGGTCGCCGGCGTCGTCATACGGAGTCCGGCACGGCGACCGCCAGGCACGCGTCAACGACGACATCGGCGTCGAGCAACGTCACGAGCTCGGTGCCGCGCCACACCACGCCGAGCACCATGCCGTCCGCGTCCGCGTTAGGCACCGGGCGCACGTCAGCAAGCTCCACCTCGAACACGTCATCGACGGCGTCCACCGCCAGGGCGATGCGCGTGCTCGACGGACGCAGCACCAGCGTCATGTCGCCGATGCTGGGGACGGCCAGCGAGAGCACGCGACCGAACGAGTACATCGGGAGCGTTCGTTCGCGAAACGCGAAGATGCCGAGCATCGCCGGAGGCGCATCCGGGATCGGCCGCGCGTCTACCCCCTCGACGGCCTCTTCGACGGCCCGCAACTCCGTGGCGAACAGCTCGGCGCCGACTCGAAACACGAGCAATTCCGCACGCCCGGTTCGGCTCGCCGCGCGCTCACGAAGCGGCGCGACGGCGGCCACGACGGCGGTCTCGAGCTCCGGGAGTTCGATGTCGAGCTCCTTCGAGCGAGGCTGCCCATTGTTCAGCGAGAGCGCGATCGCGCGGAGCGTCGTCGCCTCTGATCGGCCCGCGCGCGGTAACGCCGCGGGACCGCGCTCGGCGGGCGCGGGAATCGCGAGAACGGGCTCGTGCGGGGTCTTGCGGCGAAGACGAGGCATTACCTCAAGGACAGTCGTGCGTGAGGACGCGTCACGAGCAGCGTCGGCGCGGAGGATTCTGCGTGACCTATGCCACATTCGCGCGGGTTCGGCCGACCGCGGCACCGATCTCGAGCGCGATGTCGACCAGGGGCAGCGTACGATCCGCACCCGCCGTCGTCAGCGCGGCCTGGGGCATCCCGTAGACGATCGATGTCGCCCTGTCCTGGACGATGGCGTAGCCACCGCGGTCGCGGACGGCGCGCAGCCCTTCGGCCCCATCGCGCCCCATTCCGGTGAGCACGACGCCAACGACGGCGGGCCCGAACCGTTGCGCGGCCGACCGAAACAGCGGATCCGCCGACGGCCTGACACCCCAGATCGGCGGCGTCTGGTCGAGCGCGATGACCGGGACGCCTCCGATGTCGATCACGCGCATGTGCATTCCGCCTGGCGCGACGTATACGCGCCCGTGCTCGATGCGATCGCCATGACGCGCCTCCGTGACTCCGAGCGCACTCGTCGCGCTCAGCCGACTGGCGAGGCTCGTCGTGAAGCCAGCAGGCATGTGCTGGACGACGAGCACCGCCGCGTCGAGGCCCGCTGGCAACTTCGGGATCACCTCGGCGAGTGCTCGTGGTCCCCCGGTCGACGCCGCGATCACGACCGCGTTCGTTGCCGCACCTGGGCGCGTCGTAGCCGCGTTATGCTCGACGATCGACGGACGTGCCAGCATCGGGACGCCGCGCAGATTCACACACGATGCGGCGCGCAGTGCGTCGAGGAGACGCGCGGCGAGCACCTCCGCCGTATCTCGCGGCGCGCCGCTCGGCTTGTGCACGAAATCCACGGCGCCGAGCTCCAGCGCGCGGATGGTCAGCTCACCGCCGTTAGGCGAATCGAGGGCGCTGAGCATGATGACGGGACGAGGCGTCTCGCTCATGATGTAGCCGAGCGCCTGCAGGCCGTCGAGCTCGGGCATCTCGACGTCGAGCGTGACGATCTCGGGGTCGAGCGCGTGGATCTGCTTCAGCGCGTCGAGGCCGTTGCGAGCCGTCCCCACGACACGGAACTCACCGCTCGTGGCGAGGATCTCGCTGACCAGCTTTCGCATGAACGCACTGTCGTCGACTACCAGGACAGTGCGTGCGCTAGAGGACACGCTCTCCCATCTTGAGCGACTTGACCACGACCCGGCCGTCCGTCACGTGGAAGTACACGCTGCGTCCATGCTCGCCACCCGTGTCGGAGGCGACGAGCGGAATCTCCGCCAGACGCAGCACCCGCTTGGTGGCCTCGACGTTGCGCTCGCCCATGTTGATGCCGCCGGACGGCAGCAGCGACGCGAACATGCTGGCGCCGCCGACAATCTTGGCCATGGGACGGCCCCAGGCGCCACGCTTCCGCATCTCGTCGAGCAGCAGCGGAATCGCCGTGGACGGGAACTTCGCGCGGTTGTCGCTGTCCAGCGACAACCCCTCACTCGGGAGCAGGATGTGCGCGAGACCGCCGATGCGCGACGAGCCGTCGTACAGCATGATGGCCACGCACGAGCCGAGCCCAATGGTCGAGATGATCGACTCGCCGTTCCCCACGGCGTAGTCGGCAACCTTGACCCGGATCTCCTGCACTTTGGGCGCGGTCACGTTGGGTTGAGTCACGTTAGGCCCGATCACCGGCGACGAAAGATGCGCTCACGCGGATCGACCGCGGTAAACAACGAACGAGTCGGTCCCAACAGCGTTTCGACCTTCCCGAGGATGAGAAAGCCACCGGGAGCCAGCGCATCGTGGAAGCGCTGGAACAGGTGCTCCTGAGTCGCGCGGTCGAAGTAGATCAACACGTTACGGCAGGCGATGAAATGCATTCCGCGCGGAGGCGGATCGACGATCAGGTCGCGCCGCTCGAACGAGACGAGCGGCCGGATTTCGGGTACGACCTCGAACGGCGGTCGTAAGGAGAAGTATCGGCGCCTGATCTCGACCGGTGTATCGGCGAATGCCGCCTCGGCAAACTCCCCGCGGCGTGCAGCGTCGAGGCTCGCACGGTCGATGTCCGACCCCAGCACGTTTACGCGCGACGCGTCGGCCGTTTCACCCCGCAGCGCCGCATGACGGTGCAGCAGAATTGCCAGCGAATAGGGCTCTTCACCCGACGAGCAGCCCGCACTCCACCCACGGATGGGACGCGCACCCCCCTCCCAGAGTATCGGGACCACGAGGCGAGACATGGCATCGAACGTCGACCAGTTCCGGAACAGCTTGGTGACGTTGATCGTCAGCGTGTCGATCAGGCGCTCGTATTCGACCGGGTCACGGTCCAGCAGCGCCGCATAATCGGAAAACACGTGGATGCCGCGCGCGCGCATGCGGACGGCAATTCGCCGGCGGAGACACTTCTCCTTGTAGCTGGAGCAGCCGAACGCGCGCTCGCGCGCGATCTTGGCCGTCAGCGCGGCAAACCCTGCGTCATCCAGCTCCATCGTCGTCATCCCGACTTTCCAGCCGTCTCGAGATTCGTGCGCGCGATCGCATTCGTCGGCTCGAGCTCCAACGCCCGCTTCCAGCACCGATTCGCCTCCTCACGCTCCTGCCGTCGATACCGCAGGTTGCCGAGCTTGAGGTAGACATCGGCGCCGAGGTTCGGCCGATGCTTCACGGCGCGCATGTAGGATTCGAGCGCGTCATCGTAGCGCCCCGACCGATAATAGCTGTCGCCCAGATTCTTGTGCAGCTGCGGTAACGTTGCGTCCTCGAGCGCACCCCGCTCGAACGCCGTCGCCGCATCCGGGTTGCGACCGCGTCGCTCGAGCGCGACGCCGAGGTTGTTGAGCAGGACTGCGGAGTGCGGGTGAGCGCCAACCCCGTCCGACAGAAGCCCGATGGCCCGGTCGATGTCGTTCGCGAGCGCGGCGGTCAGCGCTGCGTAGTGGAACCACGCGGCCGGTTTGGGTCGGCGATCCCAGAGTGCCGCAGCCTCGGTCATCGCCGCGTCGGCTTCCGCGATATCGCCGCGCCGGAGCGCGAGCACGCCGGCCGCGAGACGCGTGCGCGGATCGTGACCGCCGACACGAACGGCCTGTGCGAGAACGTCGGCTGCCTCGTCGTAGCGCCCGAGGCGCTCCAGGGCGTACGCGAGATTGTGATAGACCGCCGCGTTCATCGCGCGGCGCGCCACCATCTGCTGGAACAGCGTGACGCCGTCCTGCCACCGACCCTGACGCAGCAGGACGAGTCCCGCGTAGAACGTCGCCAGGTCGTCGCCGGGGCGCAGCTCGTTCACGCGCCGGAACTCGCGCACGGCTTCGTCAAGCATCCCCGCCTTGTAGAACGCGACGCCGAGATTGCGGTGTTCCGCGACGCGTGCTTCCGAGGTGACCACCTCGACGGCCTTGGTGCGACCAACCCGGTGAAGAAAACCCGCGGTCACGAGCCCGTAGAGCGCCTTGCCGACGTCGAACTCGCCGAGCCCCGATTCGTCGACGAGGTTGGCGACGTCCCGTTTGCCATCGACGAGCGGTACCAGCGTCTCCTGCTCTGTCGTCAACGCCGCGCCACTTTCCGCCAGCCGCGCGCGATCGATCTCGAACACGAGGTCGAAGCTCGGGATCTTCTTCTCGATGAGGCTCCATTCGTCGACCCGCCGCGCGCCCTCGAGCAGCAGCGATTCGGGATTGATCGACACGAGGAAGTCCTGCTCGTCAGGCGCGACGTCCGCTTCGAAGTTGAACGTCCCCTGATTCCACGTGAAGAGGTAGAACACCGCCTCTTCGATCTGCAGCCGGATGTAGCGGTGCAACTCCTCGCGCGCGATGTAGTCGCGCTCCACGAGAATCTCGCCGAGGCGCGTGTCGCGCTGCGTGTTCTGGCCAGCCACGGCGTCTTCGAGCTGTGCCTGGGTGATCAATCCGTTCTTGAGCAGGATGTCGCCGAGGCGATCGCGGCGGTTCACGATCGACGCGTAGCAGATCCGGCCCTTGTCGAAGTAGATGTAGCCAAAGCTCTGGCGATGCGTGACGCTGAGACAGCCGCTCTTCTTTCCCATGGAGAGCAGCTGCAGCACGTCGGGCAAGCTTGCCTCCTTGAGGCTTCCCTTGATCGCCATCAGCGCAGCTCCTCGATCACGCGGCCATCCAGATCCGGCCACTCCAGCACGATCTTCTCCGGGTCGAGGAACGATTTGTCACCAACGGTCGGGACGGACACTGGCGTCGCGGCGCCGCCGGAGTTCAGCTCGCGCCTAACGATGGCCATCGTGATCGGGCCCCCGGCCGCGCGCGCGCTGTGCGCCACCCGATCGATGACGGACTCCACCTCGCCCGCGCCGGAAACCGGCAGCTCGGCGAGCAGCGCGGCAACACCAGGCTCCGCGTCAGGCGCGCGGTCCATGAGCATGCGGGCGTACAGCGCCTCTCGCAGCATCCGGTCCGGCGGCTGGATGGCCACGACGAGACCGCCGTCGAACCGCGACCGCAACCGCGCCTCGAGCTCTCCGATCTCCGACGGCGGCCGGTCGCTCGCGAGTACGACCTGCCGACCCGCGCTGTGCAGCGCATTGAACAAATGGAACAATTCCTCCTGCGAGCGCTCTTTGCCGGCCAGTGCGTGGACGTCGTCCACGATGAGCGCGCCCGCGGCGCGGTAGCGCGCACGCCACCGGTCCACGGTGCCGCCCTGCAGCGCGACGATCAGCTCGTCGACGAACTGCGAGCCGCTGACACAGGCAACCGGTCCTGTCGGCGCATCCTTCCGGCGGAGCGCGTTGCCGATCGCGTGCACGATGTGCGTCTTGCCCACGCCGGGGCCGCCGTGCACGAACAGGGGGTTGTAGATCGTCCCGGGGCTGCCGATCACTGCGTCGGCGGCGCGCAGCGCAAGCTGATTCGACTTGCCGGCGATGAGCGTCTCGATGGTGTATGCGGGCCACGGCGCCGGAGGCGGGTCGTGCGCGGCAATGGCCTGCTCGACGCGCGCTTCGGCCTCGCCGATGCACTGGGGGTCGCGAAACACCTCGAGGCCCGCGAGTCTCGGGTCGAGCAGGACGGCCTGCGCTTCCAGTTGCTCGAGCCGGGCGACGCCGTTCGCGAACGCCTGGTCCAGCGCCTCGACGTCCGTTTCTTCGGTCAGGAGCAGCGCACGCTCGAGCAGCGTCGTCCGGTAGCCGGCATTCTGCCAGTGCGCGATACGCTCGCCAAGCCGCACACGCCAGCCTTCGACGTGCTGCGCGACGGCCACGGCGATGTCCGACACGAATCCCGCAAACTCGTCGCTCGCGGAGGGCGCCGGGCCGCTGTACTCCGGCGTCGCGCGCGCGCCGGTAATGATCGCGCGCACGTTCGCCGGCGTCACCGTCCGCTCGCCTAACGCCTCGTGCGCCGCGAGACGGTTGAGCGCGCCCTGCAGCTCACGGACGCTGCCGCACGGCATTCGCGCCAGCTCCTCGAGCACACCGCTCGCGAACGTCATTTCCCGCTCGGCGCACTTGTTCCGGAGAATCGCGACGCGCGTCTCGTACTCCGGCAGTCCGATGTCGACGATCAGCCCACCCGCGAGTCGCGTCACGAGCCGTTCATCGACGTCGGCGATCTCCGCCGGCGGACGATCGCTCGCCATGATGATCTGGCGTCCGCTGCCCTGCAGCGAGTTGAAGATGCGAAGCATCTCGCTCTGCGTCTCGCGGCGGCCGGTGAGGAACTGGACGTCGTCGAGCAACAACAGGTCGACGCGTTGATAGAGCTGCTTGAACGCCTCGGCGTGGCCGGACGAGATCGCGATGTGGAGGCGGTCGACGAAGTCATCGAGCGGCACGTACTCCACGACGAGCTCGGGCTGCAGCTGCTTCGCGGCGAATCCGATCGCGCCGATCAGATGCGTCTTGCCAAGTCCCGACGGGCTGTAGATGAAGAGCGGGTTGTACGTCGAGCCGGGAGATTCCGCGACCGCGCGGCCGGCCGCCACCGCCAGGCGGTTCGACGCGCCGACAACGTAGTTGTCGAACCGGAATCGTCCGTCAAGGAGCAGACTCATCGTCCCGCGGCCACACTCGGTGCGGTGGTCCCGCTCAGCCGGCGCAGCACGAGCTCCGAGATGCCGCGCAGCGTCTCGAAGACGCCGGTGCCACGGAGCGCGTCGCCGGCGTGAAACGGCACGCCGCGGAAATTGAGGGCATCGTCGAGCTCATGAACGTCGACGACGAGATCGCGAGGCAGGTCCTGCTTGTTGTACTGGATCACGAGCGGCACGGTGCGGGCATCAATGCCCTGCTCCGCCAGATTCGAGTGCAGGTCCTGCATGCTCTCGATGTTCTCGTCGAGCTGGCGGCGCTGGCTGTCCGCGACGAAGACGACGCCATCCGCGCCCTGCAGCACGAGCTTGCGCGTCGTCGCGTAGTACACCTGACCGGGGACCGTGTAGAGCTGGAAGCGGGTCGTGAAGCCGGAGATCGTCCCGAGATCGAGCGGCAGGAAGTCGAAGAACAGCGTGCGGTCGGTCTGCGTCGCGAGCGACACCATCGACCCACGTCGCTCGGCCGGCACCTGGTTGTAGATGTAGTGCAGGTTGCTCGTCTTGCCCGATCGACCCGGGCCATAGTAGACGATCTTGCAGGTGATCTCGCGCGCCGCGTAGTTGACGATGGACATGGTCAGATCCTGCCGAACAACTTCGCGAGGTTGCGGTTGAGGTCAGACTCGAAGTCGATCAGGCTTGGCGTAACCGTCGGCACCGCGGGTGCTGGCGTGGCCGCCGAAAGACGCGCGCCCAGCTCTCTGAAGTAGAGCCGCACGAGGCCGATCGAGGTCATCTCATCGAATACGGTGAGAAGGATGTACGCTCCACGCGCCGTTGGTAGCTCGCCGAGAAAGATCTGCTGGGTCGTTCCCGGGTGGTGGAGCGTCGTGAACGCCGTGCCATCCAGATGGCGTCCGATCTCCGCCGCCGACGCGTGAATGGCCGCCGCGAGCGCGCATGCCGACATCACGTCCAGCGATCGCGTGAACCCGTGCTGGGCGAGCACGCGCCCACTGGTCTCGAGCAGCAGCACGAGCCTAACGCGAGAGTCGTCGATGAACCGCCGGAGCGGCTCCTCCATCCACTGCTCGACGGCGATTCTCATGACGGCACGCTCATGTGAGCGCCTTCGCCGCGCGCATCATCTCGACACGCAGGAGGCCGATGTTCGCCCGCGCCTCGGAGATCGTCACCAGCACGAGGTCATCCCGGCCGGCGGCGCAGACCCCACCGCGCTCGGCGTCGAGGCGCAGGAACGTCACGGCGCCACATCCGGCCGCCCCGCACGCGAGCCGAGTCTTGCGATGCAACGACGCCGCGAGCGCGGCGACCGCCTCGGCGTGCACACCGATCTGCACGTTCGAGTCGACGGCCAGCCCGTCGCGCTCCGAGACGACGAAGCTCCCGACGACGCCGCGGTGGCGGGACAGCATCGCGAGAAGCTCGGCGTACGGGGTCTTGTGCGGCGCGGTCATGACACCCTCGTGAGCCAATCGCGCGCACGCCCGAGCGCGCGATCGAGCAGCAACCGTACGAGCCCCATCGGCGTTTGCCGCGACGCCGCAACGACGAGCAGGCTGCCGAGCGGCGCGGGCGTCATCGCGACTACTGCGCCATCGGCCTCGACGAGCAGCGACGTCCACGCACCGAGGCCGAGATGTCGCATCGCGCGCTCCGCCTCACTGCTGACACCCGCGAGCTCCGCTCCGACGATGTCCGCCACGTCCTGACCGCGACCGTCGTCGTATGATCCGGCGAGCACGAGGCCGTCGGCATCCACCAGCAGTGCGCTCTGATCCGGCCCCTCGAGCGCGGTGGCGAACAACTGGCGCGACCGGGAGAGATCAGGCGCGGGATACTCAGGGATGCTGGCCGGCGGCGTCGTGACCTGAGCGCGCATCATGCCGGGATCAGGCGCGAGCTGGGCGACGATCGCGTTGGACGCCGCGGTTGTCGGTGCAGGTGGCTCTGTCACGGCGCCCGCCTCGAGCAGCGCAGGCGGATTCATGACGGCGACGGCGCTCTGCGATCCCAGGGCCGACCTCACGTGCGCGAGCGCGGCCGCGACCGCCGGGTTGTCACCGTCGGCACCTGCCGCGGACAGCCGCCGCTCGGCACTCTCGAGATCGCCGCGGCGGAAGTCGACGAAGCCCAGCCCGAGACTCGCCTGCGCGTGCGACGGATCGAGCCTGAGCGCCATCTCCCACTCGTCGGCGGCGCGCTCCACGTCACCGCGGTCCGCGTGAATGCGCGCGAGGACGTCGTGCGCGTCCGCCAGATAGGGATGCCGATCCAGCCCGCGCAACGCGACCCGCATCGCGACGTCCAGCTGGCCGGTGCGACGCAGCGCGTCCGCGAGCGGCAGGAAGACGAGGCTCGACGGATCGCGCGCGAGATCATCGCTCAACCGGCGAATCTCATCCGCCATCGTCGACTCCCTTCAAGAGCGCGCGCAGTCGCACGACGCAGTCGAGCATCTCGCGCACGCGCGCGACGCCGGGACGATCACCCGCTTCGATGAGATAGCGTTGCCACGACAGGATCGCCTGGTCCATCCCGGCGCTGCGCGCCGCAGTCGCACCGAGCGCGAGGAGGACCTCAGGGTTGCGCGGCTCGAGTTGCGCGGCGCGCCGCAGCGCCTCGAGCGCGTCGGCCTCCCGCTCGAGGCGCATGAACGCGCGTGCCAACAGCACCTGCGGCTCGGCACGCGTGGGCGCCGCGCGCGTTGCAGATGTCGCCGCGGCGAGGGCTTCGGCGAGTCGCCCGTCGCGAAGCGCCTGACGCGCCTGCTCGATGTGCGGCGCGGGGTCGTCTCCGGCGAGTGGCTCGACGATCGCCGGCTTCTCGGCCGCGCGGATCTGGATGACGCCCGTAGACAGAAGACCGTACGCGATCTTCGCGACATCGAACTCGCTCCGGCCGAGGCGCGAGGCAATCCCGCGGAGGTCCGTCTGGCCGTCGATCATGGCCAGCATCTCCCACTCGTTCGGCAACAGGTCGAGCAGGGACGGATGGTCCTCGTCGATCGGCGCGAGGACCGGCACCACGGCCAGGTGCGGGATCTTGTGCGAGATGCGCGCCCACTCGTCAATGCGGCGCGCGGCCTCCATCAACAGCGACTCGGTGGAAATACGCGCGACCGCTTCCATCGCCGTATCTGCGGCCGCCCCCTCCACGAACGAGAAGAAGCCCTCCTGCCATGACATGAGCTCGAACACGACGGTTTCGATCTGGCGACGCACCTGGCGCTCGAGCTCGCGCCACGTTAGGCATCCCATCTCCACGAGCACCTCACCGAGGCGCTTGCGGTCGCCGCGCTGCGCCTGAACACCGCGAGCACGCTCGAGATCGCCCTCGGAGATCTTCCCCGCCTGCACCAGCATCGCGCCGAGCGGATGCGGATTCGTGCGAATGGCTGCCGAGACGACTCTGCCGGACTCGAAGTACACGATGCCTTCGTTGTCCCGGAGTCCCGACGTCACACGCAGCGAGCCGGTCTTCCGGCTCAGGTCCAGCAGCTGGAAGACGTCATGGATGCCGAGCTCGCGAAGGGGGCCTTCGATTGCCATTACGCGGCGGGCTCCCGTGCGACGAAGATGCGCTGCAGATCGGTGGCCGTTCGCGTGTCGCGCCGTGCGCGGCGCGCGTACTCGCTCGCCGGCTCGAGGTCGACGACGCGCCGCCAGCGATCGATCGCGTCCCGATACCGGTGCTGGTCAGCGGCGAGCACGCCCTCGAAATACAGGGCGCCGACGTGCTCGGGATCGAAGCGCAGCACACGCGCGAACGCGACGGCCGCGTCCGCGCGCCGTCCACTCTCGAACAGCGTCTCCCCGAGCGACGTGACGGCATCGAGGTTGTATGGATCGCGCTGCAGCAGGTCGACGAGCAGCGTGAGCGACTCCGAGTGGCGTTGCAGGCGTCGGCGCAACGTCGCGAGCGCGAGCGCGGCCTCGGTGTACGTGGGAACCGAGTCGAGCGCCGCCACCAGCTCGTGCTCCGCCTCCGCGTTCAGCCCTTTCATCTCGAGGATCGTCGCCAGTTGATACCGCACGACGGCGAAATCGGGATCGAGCGTGAGCGCGTGCCGATACGCCTCCACCGCGCTCTCGAAGTCGCCGATCGAGCGCGCGACGTCACCGATCTGCTTGAGAACGTCCGCTCGCGCCGGAGCGCCACGCCGGGCCCGCTCGAGTGCCTCGAGCGCCGCGGCGGGATCGCCACCGTCGGCCCGCGCAGTCGCGGCGAGGATCAACATCTCCACATCCGCCGGAGCGGCACTCAGGAGCTCCTCGGCCAACGGGCGCGCTTCGGCCCCACGTCCGAGCATGATCAACACGCGCACTTCTCCTGAGGCCGCGCGACGGACCGCCGGGGAGGAGCCACCCGCGCCGTCCGTCGCCGCCGCGCGCGCGCCGCGATACCGCTCGAGCGCTTCGCCGTATGCGCCCTGCTTCGCGTACACGTCGCCTAACAAGGTCAGCCCTTCCACCGCTTCGCCACCGCGCGCGAGCACCCTGCTCGCTTCGGCGGACGCCCGGTCGAGTAGGCCTTTCGAGAGGTAGTCGGCCGCTGCCGAGTACGGCGTGCCGGCAGGCGTGGGCGGCACGGGCGTCGGCGCGACCGGCGCCAGCTCGGTGAACAGCGAGTCCAGCACGCCGGTATCGAACGCAAACTCCTCGACCGATCCGTCGGTGCGTTTCTCACCCGCCAGATCGGGGACGATCGCGAACTCGGGATCCTCGAACTCGAGGTCGATCGCGAGCTCGAACTTCTGCTGCACGTAGTACGGATCGATCTCCAATGCGCGCTTCGTGGCCTTGAGCGCCCCCTCGTAGTCGCCGAGGTTCGACAGCACGAAGCTGAGGTTGTAGTGCGCCTCCGCATAGTTGGGGCGTGCCTGGATGGCGCGGCCGTACGCGTTGCGGGCGTCCTCGAGCTTCTTGAGCTCCACCAGCACCAGGCCCACGCCATTCCACGCCATCGGTTGCTCGGGCTCCAGCTGAAGCACCTGTCGGTAGGCCTCGAGGCAGAGCGGCAACCGCTTCTTCTTGAAGAGCAGCAGCGCGAGGTTGAGGCGCGCTTTGACGAACGACGGATGTGCCTTCAACGCAAACCGGAACGCTTCGACGGACGCTTCGGCGTTCCCGACGTGGTAGAGCGCGACGCCGAGGTTGTTGAGACCTAACGCGTACTTGGGGTCGCACGCGACGGCGCGGCGATAGCTCTCCGCGGCGTCCGCGTACCGGCCGTCCTGATGCAGCGCAATCCCGCGCTCGTTCCAGAGCTTCGGACTGTCCGGGCGCGTCGCGAGCAGCTTGTCGTAGAGCTGCGCCGCAAGAACCGGCTCCTTCTTCAACAGGTGCACTTCTGCCATCGCCTGCAGCACGAGATCGGCATCCTCGCCGCGCTCCGCTGCCAGCCGATACTCCCGGAGCGCCTCGGTGTAGTATCCCTTCTGCCGGAATGCGAGGCCGAGGTTGTAGTGCGCGAGCAGCCCCTCGGGCGCAACGGCCATCTCGCGATCGAGCGCGCGCGCGGCACGTTGCGCCACGACGGCCTCGTAGGCCAGCGGTGTCGTCCGATCGAGCGACAGATTTGCGTGCGCACGCGAGAGCGCAGGGTTCAGCTGGATCGCGCGCTTCGTCGCTTTCTGTGCCTCGTCGTGACGGCCCATGTCGCCGAGGACGAACCCGAGCAGGTAGTGCGCGTCGGGATTGTCCGGAGCGAGGTCGATGGACCGCTTCAGCGCCTGCAGCGCCTCGTCGTTGAGGCCGCGATTGTACAGCACCTCGCCGACATAGAACTGGATGACCGCGCTGTTCGGATCCAGCGCGAGCGCGCGGGCGAACCAGCGCTGCGCCGTTTCGAGATCGCCGCTCCCCTTCTCCGCCAATCCGAGCTGGACGATGGCGCCGACGTCGTCGGGATAGAAGCGCAACAGCTCACTGAATTCCGTGACGGCGTTGTCCACCTGGCCGAGCAACGCATACGTACGGCCCAGCTCCCAGCGCGCTTCGCGATCGTCGTTCTGCACGCGCAGCCGATCGCGGAGCTCCGACACACGGCGGTCGTAGTAGCCGGTGTTGAAGTACGCGATCTCGATGTTGCGCTGTGCCACCTGCATCTTCGCGTCGAGCTCGAGCGCGCGCGAGAATGCGGCGACAGCTTCGCCTAACAACCCCTTGTTGTAGTACAGAACGCCGAGGTTGTTGTGCGCACCGGCGTCGGACGGGTCGATGCGCCTCGCGAAGCTGCGCAACACGTCCCGATCGCGTTCTGAGGTGGGGATCGGGGACTCGGGACTCGGGACCGGGGACTGCTCGACGGTCGATCGGCTCGAGGCGTTCTCGAGGAGATCGTCCGTGAGCGATTTGGGAATGGTCATGACGCGGCCTCGAGCGCACGCCCACCTAACGCGCGCGCCCCAGTCCCCAGTCCCGAGTCCCCAGTCCTCAGTGGAATCATCCCAGTCGAACCGCCCGGAGAATGGCCTGCAACGACGCGACGTCCGGGAGGAGCAGGAAGAATCCGCGCAGCCTCTCGTGCAGGTCCGTCATGTAGAACTCGCTCTCGACGCAGAACACGTAGTCGCGATCCGTTCCGAACTGCAGGTACGCCGTCGTGAGCACGGCACTCGACATGTCGACGGCCAGACTGGGCGGCGACGGCAGCAGCATGAGGCCCATGAAATCGCTGAGCGCGTTCATGTACGCGCCGCTCAGAATGTTGCCGGCTTCCTTGATCGCCGACTGCTCGAGCTCTCCGAGCTCCACCGACGATCCGGCGGGCCGCCGCAGCATGAGCTCCGAGAGTCTGACGGCGGTCGCTTTCGGGAACACGAGCAGCGTGCGTCCCGTCAGGTCGCCCATCATGTGCATCAGCACCGCGGCGACCGGCTCTTCGGGACCCGAGATCTGGGGCGGCACATCCTCGAGCTTCGCGACCGTGATCGTCGGAACGCTGATCATGATCGTGCTGCCTGTCATCTGCGACAACGCGGTGGCTGCGTGACCGGCGCCGATATTCGCGACCTCGCGCAGCGCGTCCACCTGAACCGGCTTCAGACTCTTCAGGTCGTTCATTCCCGCTCCACTAAAAGAGACTGCTCACGTCGAGGATGAGCGCCGGCACCCCGTCGCCGAGGATCGTCGCCCCACTGAACACCGAAAGACCGTCCCGCACCGCATCGAACGGCTTGATGACGATCTCCTGTTGCCCCGTCAATTCGTCCACCACCATCCCGGCGCGGCGGTCGGCCACCTCCAGTACGACGACTTGGCCACCCCCCGCGTCGCGCCTTGGTAATCGGACCACGTCGCGGAGATGGAGCAGCGGCAGCACGTCCCCGCGAAGCACGAGCACTTCCGCGCCCTTCACGTGGCGGATCGTGTTCGGCTCGAGGTGCACCGTCTCGTTGACGTGCGTCATCGGAATCGCGTACGTCTCGTCACCAACCCGCGCCAGCAGCGACCGCACGATCGCCAGCGTGACCGGCAACCGCACCGTGACCGACGTGCCGTGACCCTTCGTCGATCGGATGTCCACGGTTCCGCCGAGCGCCCGCACGCGCGCATGCACCGCATCGATCCCGACGCCGCGGCCCGAGATGTCCGTCACCTGTCGCGCCGTCGAGAATCCGGGGCGCGCAATGAGACGAACGAGCTCGTCATCCGTGAGCTCGCCGCGGCCGGTCTCCACGAGCCCGAGCTCGTGCGCCCGCGCGAGCACGCGGTCGCGGTCGATGCCCTTTCCGTCATCGGTGACGCGGATCACGACCGCTGACCGGTCGCGCGCGGCGGTCAGGGAGAGACGGCCCGTCGGTGACTTTCCAGCCTTCGCGCGCACCTCCGGCGTCTCGAGGCCGTGGTCGATGGCGTTCCGGAGCAGGTGCACCACCGGGTCGCCGATCTCGTCGAGCAGCGACCGATCGAGCTCGATCTCCTGCCCTTCGACGACGAACTCCACCTGCTTCCCGAGCGCGCGAGCAGCGTCGCGCACGACGCGGGGAAAGCGGTCGAACACCTGCCACACGGGAACCATGCGGCTCGTCATGATGCCGTCCTGCAGGTCGGCCACGAGGCGCGACGCCTGGGTCACCGTCTCGGTGAGCGCCGGTTCGTTGATCGTCGCGGCGAGCTGCTGCAGTCGCCCGCGCGTGATCACGAGCTCGCCGATGAGGTTCATCAGTGTGTCGAGCCGGTGCAGGTCGATCCGGATGTGCCGGTGTTGGCGCGCCGGCACGAGCTCGCTCGCGCTGCCCGCCGATGCCGGCAGCAGCTCGCGGACATCGGCGTTAGGCGCCGATCCATGTCGGTCGCTGTCGGAAGGCTTCCGCGTGATGACGACGTCCGCGATGTGGCCGGCCGACCGAATGACGCGATCGATCTCGTCGTCCGGTGCGGTCGTCGACAACACGATCGTTAGGCGGCCGTCGAACGTCTCGTCGTTGAATGCGTCGGGACCCGGCGACGTGCTGACCACCGTACCGCACGACCGCGCGCGCTCGAGCGCCAGATACGCGCGCACGCCAGGCAGCGGAGTGTCCGGCTCCTGCGTCACGACGATGGTGACGGGCGGCGCGTCCTTCGGTGTCGCGGCTTTCGCTGACCGTTTCTTCCGCGGCTTGGGGCCCGCGTCCGGCGCAGGCGCCGCCATGGTCGCCGCTGGAGTCGCCGCCGCTCGCAGCGCCTCGACGGTCGCCCGCGCGTCGATGTCCGCGGCGCGGCCGCCGACCGACAGCTCGATCGCCTGCTCCAGCATGTCGGTGGCCGCGAACAGCGTGTCCATGAGCGAGCCGGTGACAGGGCGCTCGCCGCGTCGCACGAGATCCAGCAACGTCTCGAGCTCGTGCGACAGCTCGGCGACGACGGCATAGCCCATCGTCGCACTCATCCCCTTCACGGTGTGCACCGCACGGAACAGCGCACCGATCGGCTCGCGCGCGGTCGGCGTTCGTTCCAGCTCGAGCAGCGCGTGATTGATCGCCGAGAGATTGTCCTGACTCTCCGTCAGGAACAGCTCGGCGTAGCGGGAGGTGTCCACGGAAACGCTCGACGAGGAGCGTTCAGAGCGCGATGCCGCCTATCCGAGCACGCGCTGCACCGCTTCCAGCACGCGACTCGGCTGGAACGGCTTCACCACGAAGTCCTTCGCGCCGGCCTGAATGGCCTCGACCACGAGCGCTTGCTGCCCCATCGCGCTGCACATGAGGACCTTCGCCTGCGGATCGATCTTCGTGATCTCGCGCACAGCGTCGATGCCGCCCATGTCTGGCATCACGATGTCCATCGTCACCAGGTCGGGGCGCAGCTGCTGGTACTTCTCGACCGCTTGCAAGCCGGTCTCCGCCTCGCCCACGATCTCGAATCCCGCCTGCTGCAGGATGTCGCCGACCATCGTGCGCATGAAGATGGCGTCGTCACAGATCAAAACGGTGTGGCTCACGTCGAGCTCCGAAGAAATACGGGATTCAAGCCATTACCTGGCGTACGACTGCAGGGACATCGAGTACAATGACGACTCCGTCGTCCAGATGTCCCAAACCCCTCACGATTCCACCGCGTGCGACGTCACCCGTCGCGGCCTCGAAACGGTCCGGCGGCAGCATCTGAACGTCTCGAACCTCATCGACCGCCAGACCCACCTGCTTCGCGCCGAATTGCGCCAGCACGACGGACCCGTCGGCGGCGCACGATGATCCAGCCAGGCGTGTGGCGAGATCGATGACCGTGACGATGGCGCCGCGGAGGTTGAAGAGACCGAGCACGTACGCCGGCGCGCCGGGGAGCCGCGTTGCGCGGCGGATGGGAACGATCTCACGCACCGCGGCGATGTCGCAGCCGTAGATCGTGCCCGCGACCGCGAAGAGCAGCAGTCGGAGCGTCCCCGTCTGGGGCGGGTCAGTCTGTGGTGTCGCGGTAGAAGCCAAAGTGGTCGAGCGGGTCCGGGTGACTCTCGAGCGTGGGATCTCCGGCCGCTGCCGCGACGGACCGCCGCAGGTCCTCGGGAAGCGGTGCACGAAGGTCCATCGATTGCCCGGACACCGGATGCCGGAAACGCAGCCAGGCAGCGTGGAGAAAATGCCGCTGCGCCGGAAGCGCGATCAGGCGTCGCCCGCCGCCGCCACCGTACGTATCGTCGCCGACCACAGGATGACCGACTGACGACAGGTGTACGCGAATCTGGTGCGTGCGACCGCTGTGCAGGTGTGCACGCAGAAGATCCGTGGCGTCGAAGCGGGCGAGTCGCAGAAAGTCCGTCTTCGCCGACCTTCCTGTGGAGACGATCGCCATGCGCTTTCGGTCTCGCGGATCGCGCGCGAGGGGAGCATCCACCGTCAGCGTATCGCGCTCGAGGTGGCCCCAGATGAGCGCCGCATAACGTCGCACGACACGTCGCTCGGCGATGGCGCGACTGAGGATGCGGTGCGCGCGCTCGCTCTTGGCGACGAGTAACAGCCCCGATGTGTCCTTGTCGAGGCGATGGACGATCCCGGCGCGGTCCGCGTCTCCGGAATCCGCCAGCTCGTTGCCGCGCCCCATGAGCGCATTCACGAGCGTGCCCGTCCAGTTGCCGGGAGCGGGGTGCACCACCATGCCCGCCGCCTTGTCGACGACGACGAGATCGTCGTCCTCGTACACGACGGCCAACGGAATCCGTTCGCCGACGATCTCGCGAGACGGTGGCGCAGGAATGTCGACCACGACCACATCGCCCGCGACGGCGCGATAGCTCGCGCGCGCGAACTCTCCATTCACCGTCACCATCCGATTCGCGATCAGCGTCGCGGACTGGGTACGAGAGAGCCCGAGTTTGCCCGCGATGAGCAAATCGAGGCGAACATTGCTGTCCGCCTCGATCGTGAACTCATGATGTGAGCCGGGGCTCGCCGAACCGGGAGCACCGTTCGGCGTTCCCGGGTTGGAATCGCTCATCGCGTGCTACGGCGCATCCTGTGAACCAGCGGCGGCGCCCGCCGCCTTCGATCCGGCGCCACCGACGCCGCCCGCTTCAGTAGCGCGGGCGCGCTCGGCGCGATCATCACCCCACAACACCCACGCGAGGAGGAACGCGCCGGTGCTCACCGCCATGTCGGCGACGTTGAACGTCGGCCATCGCATGTCGCGGAAGCCGACGTCGATGAAGTCGACGACGCCTTCGTGCCAGCGGATGCGATCGATCAGGTTGCCCACTGCGCCGGCGCACACGAGCGCGATGGCGAGCGTGCGCGCGAGATCACCCTCACGCGTCGACTGGTAGAGCCGCCACAGAATGACGAGCGCGCCCGCGGTCAGCACCATGAAGATGTACCGCGAGTATTCCCCGAGATACAGCCCGAACGCCGCACCCTGGTTGCGCACGAGCGTCAGCCGCAGCGCGTCGCCAGCGACCTGCTGCGGCTGGTACTGCGTGAGCGTGTTCAACGCGATCATCTTCGTCACGAAATCCGCGACGACGATGACCGCGACCACCGGCCAGAATACGGCCGCGTTAGGGCTACTGCTTTTTGGCATCTTCCTCGCGCTGCTTGCACTCGATGCAATACCGCGCATGCGGCAGCGCATCGAGACGCTCGTAGGCGATCTCCTGTTGGCAGTTGTGGCACTTGCCGAACGTGTCGGGAGCGCGGTAGAGCCGGCGAAGCGCTTCGTCGATGTGCCAGAGGAACCGACCCTCCTGGCTCGCAAAGAGGAACGCTTTCTCCCGCTCCATCGCATCCGTCCCCTGGTCGGCCATGTGGAACGAGTACGAGCTCAGGTCGCCGTCGGCCGATTGCGGCGTCGACCCGAAGGTCTCGTCATAGTGCCCAAGCTCCTTCAGCACACGACGGCGCTCTTCGAGCAGCCGCTTCTCGAAGTGCTGAAGATTCTTCTTGTTCATCGCTTTTGCCTTCTTTGTCGTGCCGCCGGTTACGGATGGCATCGCTACGGTTCCTTGGTAATGGCGACACGCACGTGGGACCCGTCGAGGTCCACCTCATGCCCCGCCTGTTGACCGACCTGAAGAGCACCGAAGGTGATCTCCCGGGCAAGTATTTCGTTGGCGACCCAATCATTGTACTCGGTGATCGCCACTCGTGCGTCCTCGGGAGCATCGATCCGCAATCGGAGTCTGTCGCTCACCGAAAAACCTAAGTCCCTCCGCAATCGCTGTAGCTGGCTGACAAGTTCCCGTGCCATTCCCTCGCGCCGGAGCTCCGGCGTGACCGTTGGGTCGATCGCCGCGAACCGTCCATCCTCCTCCTTCACCGTCAACGCACCCGTTGCCCGGCGGACGATGACGAGATCGTCGGCGTCGAGCATGTGCGACTCGTTGCCGACGGAGACGGCAAGGGGTTGCCCGTGCTCGAACGCCCGCAACTCGTCGCTGGTGAATGCAGTCACGGCCTGCGCGGCCGTTGGCGTGCTTTTGCCGAACTTCTTACCCAGAGAACGGAAGTTCGGTTTCGCCTCCAGCGTCACGAGTGTGTCCGCTGACGACGCCAGCATCACCCGCTTCACGTTCAGCTCCGCCTGGAGCAGATCGAAAAGGGCCGCAACGTCGCGGCCAACTTGTTGAGGCACAACGCATACCAACTGCGCCAGTGGCTGCCGCACCCTGATCCCGGCGTCCTCGCGAGCGGCCCGGCCGAGCCGAGCAAGCGTACGGATCTCGCGCATGGCTCGCTCGAGGGCAATGTCGGGTGCGGGAGCGTGGCGACGAACATACTCGGAGAGATGGACCGACGTTCCCGTGAGCTCCCGGTGCAGCCAGTCGCTCAGAAACGGCGCCAGAGGCGCGAGCAGGCGTGACGAGATCAAAAGTACCTCGTGCAACGTCGCGAACGCGGCCCGGTTGTCACTCCCACTCACCTCGTAAAACCGGTGACGCGTGCGCCGGACGTACCAGTTCGACACGTCGTCGACGACGAAGCTCATGAGCGTCTTCGCCGCGACGGTTGCGTCGAACGCTTCGAGCGATGCGTCGACCTCGCGCTCGACGGTGGCAAGCCGAGAAAGCATCCAGCGATCGATCGCTGGCCGGTCGGCCGGAGCGGGATCGAGCGCAGACGGTTCCCAGCCGAAGTTCGCGTAGAGCGCGAACATGCCGCTGTAGACGTTCTTGAGCGTGACGAGGAACTGCGTGGCGCCCTCGCGAATCTGCGCCTCGTCGAACGCCCGCGGCTTCCACACCTGGCTCGACGACACGAGGAACAGCCGCACGGCGTCAGCGCCGTATTTGGGGATGACGGACCACGGGTCGACGATGTTGCCGAGGCGCTTGGACATCTTCACGCCCTCGGCGTCGAGCACCAGGTCGTTCACGACGACGGCTTTGTAGGGCGCCGTGCTGGGAACCGGGAACCGGGAACCGGGAACTGGGGCTGCCTGCAGGGTGCTGGTCGCCTGTCTCGGTTCGCCGTTCCCGGTTCCCTGTTCCCGCTCGCCAGGCGCCGAGTTATTCGGCAACGAATCACCCAACCCGCTTGCGATCGCCAACAGCGAATAAAACCACCCGCGGGTCTGATCCACGCCCTCGGCGATGAAGTCCGCCGGGTACTGTGTCGCGAGCACCTCGCGGTTTTCGAACGGGTAATGCCACTGCGCGAACGACATCGCCCCCGAATCGAACCAGGTGTCGATGACCTCGGGCACACGCCGCATCGTGCCCCGACCGCTCCGGGCCGGCCATGTGTAGCGATCGATGTACGGCTTGTGCGGATCGAAATCGGCGCCTAACGCGGCGCCGGCACGCTCCGCCAGCGCGGCGTACGAGCCGATGACCTCGATCTCCGCAGGGTCCTCATCGTTCACCCAGACCGCCAGTGGCGTGCCCCAGTAACGGTCGCGCGAGATTGCCCAGTCGATGTTGTTCACGAGCCACTCGCCGAACCGGCCGGCGCCGACTTCGGGCGGATGCCAGTCCACGCGCGCGTTCCGCGCGAGCATGTCGTCCTTGAACGCCGTCGTCCGGATGAACCACGAGCCGCGCGCGAAATACAGCAGCACGGTCCCGCAGCGCCAGCAATGCGGGTACGAGTGCGTGAGCGTGCCGGCCTTCCACAGCACGTCGCGCCGCTCGAGCTCCTCGATAATGAGCGGATCGGCTTTCTTCACGAACTGCCCGCCAATGACCGGCATGTCCGCGGGAAATTCACCGCGAGCACTCACCGGCTGCACGAACGCGAGCCCGTTGCGCTGTCCGGCGGCGTAGTCGTCCGCGCCGAACGCCGGCGCCATGTGCACCACGCCAGTGCCTTCAGCCGCCGAGACAAAATCCTCGCCGACGATCACGCCGTGATCGCCTTCGATCCCGTCGAACGACACCCAGTCGAGAGGGCGGTGATATCGCTGCCCCACGAGCATGGAGCCCGGAAAGCGTCCGACGGTCTCCCACCGGTCGCGATAGTCGTCGCCGAGAACACTCCCGGCGCGAGCTTCCGCGACGATGATGGTCCAGTCGGCCCCGGTCTTC
>Ga0310810_10000476_pt1 | contig 40688 bp, 29 predicted proteins | sample NCmetagenome_FD_207641 | JGI IMG/M metagenome (GOLD analysis project Ga0310810, IMG submission 207641) | Soil microbial communities from experimental microcosm in Duke University, North Carolina, United States - NC | ecosystem: Engineered > Artificial ecosystem > Soil microcosm > Unclassified ...
AACAACGTGACGGCCAACGGGGTGCGGGCGGCCTCCTTCACGCAGACGACGGGCCAGGGCACGACGACTTTGAACACGGCGGCGGGAGCCGGGTTTGCCACCGGCACGGCGGCCGAGGCGCTGAACACGAACACCGGGACCGGGGTCAGCATCACTACCAAGAACATCGCGCTGAACAACCAGCTGACGACGACCGCGAGCGGGCCGGTGAGCCTGCTGGCGACAGCCAACGGCGGGGGCACGCTCACGATCGCGGCGGCCGGTGACATCTTCGCCGACAGCACGGTCAACCTGACGGCCACCGGCGGGATCACGACGGCGGGTGACGTCACGACGACCAACGACAATGTGACCTACAACTCGGCGACGACGCTGACCGGCCCGGTGGCGATCAACACGGGCACAGGCCTGGGCACGATCGCCTTCAACTCGACCTTGGACGGCGGTCAGGATCTCACCCTGACGGCCGGAACGGGCGACATCACCTTCACTGGCGCGGTGGGAGGCACCCGCCTAGGTAACGTGACGATCGCCAGCGCCAACAATGTGACGGCGTCCTCGACCTTTAGTGCCGCGACGCTGACCCAATCGGCCGGCGCCGGTACGACGACCTTCAATGGTGCGGTGGACACCAATGCCGCCGGTGGCGTGAGCCTGACGGGCAACGCCCAGGTCCTGAACGCCAACCTGACGACGACCAATGGCGGACCGGTGACCTTCACGAATGCGGGCCTGCTGACCCTCAATGCCAATGTGATCTCCGACGGCGCCGTGACCCAGAACGGGGCCGGGTCGGTCACGATCACCGGTTCGCGGACGATCAGCACCACCTCCGACGCGGTCAACTTCCTGCGGGCCGTGACGCTGAACGGCTCCGGCAGCACCGTCGCCATCAACACGACGAGCAGCGGCACCGGCGGCGACATCACCTTCCAGTCGACGCTCGACGGTACGACGGCCGCGCCCAACGCCGAAGACCTCACGCTGACGGCTGGCACGGCGGGCAACATCCTGTTCACCGGTGCCGTCGGTACCACCCGCCTGGGGGATGTCACGATCGCCAGCGCAAACAACGTAACGGCGTCCTCGACCTTCTCGGCAGCCACGCTGACCCAGTCGGCCGGCACGGGCACGACTACCTTCAATGGCGCCACCGACACCAACGCGGCCGGCGGCATCAGCCTGACGGGCACAAACCTGGCGGTGAACAACGCGCTCACGACCACCGGCACGGGCCCGGTGACAATCAACGAGTCGGGCACGGCGACCTTCGCGATCGCCGGCGACATCAACGCCGACGGTGCGGTTTCGATCACGGCCACGGGTGGTATTTCGACCGCCGGTGATGTCACGACGACCAACGACAACGTCACCTTCGCCTCCGCTACGAGCCTGGCCGGCCCGGTTGTCATCAACACCGGAGCGGGCCCCGGTAATATCGCCTTCAACTCGACCCTCACTGGGAGCCAGAACCTGAGCCTGACGGCCGGAACAGGTGACATCACCTTCACCGGCGCGGTCGGTGCGACCCGGCTGGGGAACGTGACCATCAATTCCGCGGGCAACGTCACGGCCTCATCCTCCTTCAGCGCTTCCACCATCACCCAGTCGGCCGGCGCCGGTACGACCACCTTCAATGGCGCAACCGACACCAACGCCACCGGCGGCATCAGCCTGACGGGCACCAACCTTGCGGTGAACAACACGCTCACCACAACCAACACCGGTCCGGTGACGATCAACGAGTCGGGCACGGCGAGCTTCGCGGCCGCGGGTGACATCACTGCCGACGGACCGGTCTCGATCACAGCCGCGGGCGGCATCAGCACGGCGGGTGACGTCACGACCACCAACGACAATGTGACCTACAACTCGGCGACGACGCTGACCGGCCCGGTGGCGATCAACACCGGAAGTGGCGTCGGCACGATCGCCTTCAACTCGACACTTGGCGGCGGTCAGAATCTGAACCTGACGGCCGGAACGGGCGACATCACCTTCACGGGCGCAGTAGGCGGCACCCGCCTGGGCAACATCACGATCGCCAACGCCAACAACGTGACTGCTTCCTCAACCTTCAGTGCGGCGACCATCACCCAGTCGGCCGGCACCGGCACGACGACCTTCAACGGCGCGGTCGACACCAACGCGGCCGGCGGGGTGAGCCTCACCGGCAACGCCCAGGTGCTGAACGCCAACCTGACGACGACCACTGGCGGACCGGTGACCTTCACGAACGCGGGCCTGCTGACCCTCAACGCCAATGTGATCTCCGACGGGGCGGTGACCCAGAACGGGGCAGGGCCGGTCACGATCACCGGTTCGCGGACGATCAGCACCACCTCCGACAACGTCGACTTCCTCCGGGCGGTGACGCTGAATGGCTCCGGCAGCACCGTCGCCATCAACACGGCGACCACCGGCACCGGCGGCAACATCACGTTCCAGAGCACGCTCGATGCGACCACGGCCGGGGCGAACGCTGAGGACCTCTCGCTCACGGCCGGCACGGCGGGCAACATCACCTTCACGGGTGCCGTCGGCACGACCCGCTTGGGCGATGTCACGATCGCGAGCGCCAAGAACGTGACCGCGTCCTCGACCTTCTCGGTGGCCACGCTGACCCAGTCGGCCGGCACGGGCACGACGACCTTCAATGGCGCAGTTGACACCAACGCGGCCGGCGGCGTCAGCCTGACCGGAACCAACCTCGTGGTGAACCAGCCTCTCACCACGACCAACGCGGGTCCGGTCACGATCAGTGAATCGGGCACGGCGGGTTTCCCCGCCACCGGCGACATCAACGCCGATGGAGCGGTCTCGATCACGGCCACGGGCGGCATCGCGACAGCGGGCGACGTCACGACGACCAACGACGACATCACCTTCGCCTCCGCCACCGTGCTCACGGGCAACGTCGCGTTGAACGCCGGATCCGGAAACCTTTCGTTCTCCAACACCCTGAATGGTGGCTACGCTCTCCAGGCCAATGCGACCGGCGCCACGACCTTCGGCGGCGCCGTCGGCGGCGTTACCGCGCTCACCAGCCTGACCACCAACACCGGCGGCACGACAGCCATCAATGGCGGGGCGGTGACGACCTCCGGCGCGCAAACCTACAACGACAACGTCTCCATCGGCACGAACAACGCCACGCTGACGACGACGAACAGCGCCGTCGCCTTCGCCGGGACGACGACGTTGAACAAGAACCTGACGGTCACGACAGCCAGCGGTGACGTCACGTTCACGGGCGCAGTCGACGGCGGCAACAGCCTGGCCGTCAACTCGAGCGGCACGACCACCTTCAATGCCGCGGTGGGCAGCGCCACCCCGCTGGCCAGCCTCACCACCGATGCCCCCGGCCTGACCACGATCAACGCCAACGTGACGACCTCGGGCGCGCAGACCTACAACGACCCGGTCCGGATCGACACGAGCCTCACGCTCGCGACGACGAACAGCGCGGCGACTTTCAACAACACCCTCGACAGCCAGTCGGCCGAAGCGAACAACCTCACGATCAACACCGGGACCGGCGCGGCGGTGTTCAACGGCGCCATCGGAGGAAATGCCGGCGGCGCTTTCGGCACGTTGACGATCAACAACACGGCGGCCGGAGTCCTGCTGCCCGCCATCACGGCAACGAACCTCAACGTGACCACCGCAGGGAATATCGTCCACTCGGGAGCCGGCGTGCTCACGTTGCCCGGCACCACGACCCTCGCCGCCGGCAGTGGCAACGAGATCGACCTCGAAAACGCCAACGATTTCGGCACCGTCGTGATCACCAGTGCCAACGACGTCGAGCTCGTCGACACGAACGCGATCAATCTGGGCGGCGCCACCATCGCCGGTGGCTTCACGCTCACCGCCGGCAGCCACATCACCGAGAGCGGTCCGCTCAACGTCGCCGGTACGACCACCATCGCCGTCACCACGGCCAATTCGGACATTCTCCTCGCCTCGCAGGCGAATGACCTCGGCGTGAACGCTCCGGTCCTGGCCGGCACCGTGGCCAACATTCGCGACCTGGGCATCCGCAACATCAACGCCGGCGCCAAGGTTCCGGTGATCTTCCCGAGCACCACCAGCCTCGCCGGCCTGACGAGCTTGCGCAACCTGACGCTGATTTTCGACAACGCCCCGATCAACCTGCCCGGCCTGACCGCCTCGGGCACCCTCGACATCAATGCCAACGGTCCGATCACGGACAGCGGGCCATCCGTCGTCTCTGGTCTGGCCACACTGAATGCCAATGGCTTTGACATCGCGCTGGACGACCCGGGCAACAATTTCACTTCAGTCAACCTGGCGGGCGCGGCGATCACGCTCCACAATGTCAGCTCCATCACGCTTGCCGGAGTACAGGCCTCGAGTTCGTTCAATTTCCAGTCCTCGGGCTCTCTGACCATCAGTTCGCCGATCAACAGCGGCTCGGCCCTCGCCCTCACCTCGACGGGCGGCGGCCTGACCATCAATGCCCCGGTGAATTCGGGGACCGGATCCCTGACCCTGTCGGCCGCGTCCGACATCGCGAGCAGCACCAGCGGAACGCTTACGACCTTGGGCGGCGCCTTGAAGGTGACGGCCGGCGGGAGCGCCCAACTGGCCGCCGTTTCCACCGGTGGCGGCACGGTGCAGATAAATGCCGGCACCGCCGTCAACCTTGCGACCCTGAGCGGCGGCACCACGGATATCACAGCCGGTACGAACTTGCTGGCGACCGGCGCCACCTCCACGGGCAACCTCAAGATCACCACCGGCGGTAACGTCAACTTGACGAGCCTGTCGAGCGGTACCGCCCAGATCACCGCGGGCGGGAGCGTCGTGACAACGGGCACCACCAACACCGGCGCCAGCAGCTTGAAGGTGGGCGCCACCGGCGCGATCCAGATGGCGGACATCAGCTCGAGCGGTGGCATCCAGCTAACGGCGGGCACGGATGCGCAACTGGCGGCCATCGCCACGAATGGAGGCAGCGTGCAAATCACCGCCGGCGGCTCCGCGCACTTCATCAGTCCGCTGATCGTGAGTGGAACCTTCACCGCCACGGCGCCCGGCGGGATCACGTTTGACAAGACGGTCAACGGCAGCGGCGGGGTGGGTGACCTGACGCTGAACAGCGCCGGCGTCACCCGCTTCAGCGACGCGGTGGGCAACTCGAGCGGGTTGCACAGCCTCCTTACCGATGCGACCGGTTCGACCGTGCTGGCCGGCGGCCTGGTCAATGTCACTGGTAGCTACCTCTTCGGCGATCCAGTGACGGTTGAGGCCAACACCACCTTCGTCGCGCCCACGGGACGTTTCAACGATGTCCTGATCGGCGCAACCGACGGTGGCCAGGCGCTCACCTTCAACGTGTCGGGTGATGCCTTCTTCCTCGGCGCGATCGGCACGGCCGGACACGCCCTGGCGAGCTTCACGACCGACGCCCCCGGCCAGACCCGGCTGTTCGGCGGCGCGGTGTGGACCACCGGTCCCCAGCTCTACAACGATGCCGTCCGCCTTGGGGCTTCGACCACGATGACGGCGTCCGCCCTGACCTTCAACAACACCCTCGACACGGACGTGTCCCTGGCCTCCCTGGGTTTGGGCAACACCTCGCTCCATGCGGCCTCGACCGACAGCGGACTGACCGCGAACGTCTCCGGGGCCACGGTCTTCAATCAAGTGGTCGGCGGGACCGGCCGGCTGGGCGATGTCACGACGGATGCCGCCGGCAGCACGGAAGTTCACGCCAATTTCAACTCCGCCAGCCTCACGGTCAACGACCCCATCAGCTTCCAGGCGAACACGGACCTGACGATCGACACCACCGGGTCGCAGATCTACGCCAACGATGTCACCCTCGACACGAACCTGACGTTCAATTCCGCGCTGGCCGCGGTGTTCGACACCGCCGCCAGCCCGCCCGAGGGCATCAATTTCGCCCAGGGCCTGAGTGCGCCCGGCCGGGTCCTGACAATCACGGCTCCCACGGCGACGATCAGCTTCGGCGGCAATGTAGGGACGACCGACACCCGCCTCGATTCGGTGGCGCTGACCGGCCGCTACCTGGTCGTCGGAGGCGATATCAAGGCCGATCACGACATCGCGCTCTCCATCGGCACCGGCACCACCGGGGAGAACGACTTCCTGCAGTTCACCGCGCCGGGCCTGGCGCAGCGCAACACGACCCTCGATTCGCTGCAGGGCGAGATCCGCCTCGGCAGTGGCGCTGTCACTGGCACGAGCGAAAAGACCGGCGCGCCGGTGCGATCCTCCATCTTCAAGAGCAACGTGGGCGACCTGTACCTGTTTGCCCGGAAGATCACCGTCCAGCCCTACGAGCGCCTCGTGGTCCGCAACGGCTCGTTCGTGGCGATTGCGGACGGCACGGCGGCGGAAGACGGGATCACCGTCAGCAACACCGCCGCGGCCGACTACCTGGTCCTGGCCAGCTCGACGAGTTCGAACAGCGTGGACACGGCCGGGATCAAGATTCGTTCGCGGGATCCGGCGACGTTCGATCCGATCGGGGGAAATACCACCCAGACCACCGACCAGGGCACCGACCTGGTCGCGGGTGCCGTGTTCTTCTTCAACATCAACTATGGCGGCACGAAAGGCGGCCCATTCCCGACGCGCGAGGCGTTCGCCCCGGCCTTGTTTGCGAACAATGCGACCTTCGATTACAAGACCAACACGGGCAACATCCGGAGCGCTTACGGCCCGGTCGCCGTTACGGTCCTGCCCGACGGCGCCGGGGCGACGCACAACGTGTATGTCGCGGACTTGGTCGTGACCAACCGGTTCCGGCCGCGCCCGGGCAACCTGCTCTACCTGGACCTCAGCACGGCCCCCGGTTTCACCGTGGATAACTTCGTCAGCGACCGGGAACCGTTCATCGACACCGACGCCCTCGGCCTGACGTCCACGGCGGTGCCCCTGAAGCCGCTGGTTTCCCTCAATGCCGCGCCGCGCTCGGTGCTGGACACGACTGTCACGCCCAGCGTGCCCATCGGCGAGGCGGAGACCACGGCGCCGGAACCCAATATTTCCGCGGCGGTGCGCGAGCAGCTGCAGGCACTCGGCATCTACGCGCGCTCCCTCACGCAAACGGAACTGATCTCGCGCGAGCGCCGCATGGGCCTGTTCATCACCGTGCCGGAGCGCGAACATCCCCGCGATTCCGATTACGAGGTGGCCGAAGCGCGGGTGGAAAACCGTGCCATTCGCGATGTGTTGAGCATGGCCACGGCCATCGGTCTGATCGGCGAGGACCAACATCGCCTGGACGAGACCGCCGCGGCGCTGGCGTCCGCCTACGAGGCCTTCACGGCGGAATCGACCAGCATCGAGGCCCGTGATTTCCGCGCCTGGCTGGAGGCCAGCAAACGGCCGGACGCAGCGCTGGTGTTGAAGTACGTCAAGACGCTCGCCGCGACCCTGCAGCGCATCGAGCTCCTGGGCCTCACGAAGCAGGAGCTGGCCAGTTCCAAGGCCCAGATTTACGGCAGCATCCTGCGCGCCCGCCTGAACGCCGATCCCGAATTCTTCCGGGAATTGGTCGAAGGCGCGCCCGCCACCCAGACCCGCGTCTCGGACACGAACCCGGCGAAGCCGCCGGCAGCTTGATCGACCGCCGGCCGGCCAGCGGCCGCCGAAGCGGGGCCCGGAGACCCTCCCGCCAAGAGGTCGCGCGACAAGGCCCGCATGATTCCGCCTTGTGCCACCCGCCGGATCGGTTATCGAAATGATCCATAGCCATGGCAGACACCTCTCCTTCCTTTGGCCAAACCAGCCCCGGCTTCGGCCAATCTAACTCGGGCTTCGGGCAGACCAACCCTGGTTTCGGTCAAACGAACCCCGCGATGGGGCAGCCCAACCGGCGCCTCGCGGCCGTCATGTTCCTCGATATGGTCGGCTACAGCGCAATGATGGCCAAGGACGAGGAGCGGGCCCTCGCTTGCGTCGGCGAACTGGAGAAGCTGTTGCGGGCCGAAGTGCCGAAATTTGGCGGTCGCCTGGTCAAGTTCCTGGGCGACGGATCGATGGCCGAGTTTCCCACCGCGTTGTCCGCGGTGCGTTGCAGCCAGAGCGTTTTGCAGGAGGTCGAATCCAACAACGCGTGGGTCCCGGCCCAGAATCGCTACTCGGTCCGCATCGGCCTGCACCTGGGTGAGCTGGTGGACCGCTCGGACGATATCTTCAGCAATGCGGTCAACGTGGCCGCGCGCATCCAGCCGCTCGCCGACCCGGGCGGCATCGCCATGTCGAGCTTCATCTACTCCCAGATCGAGAACCAGCTCGACCTGAAGGGCACGTACCTGCCGCCGCAGAAGCTGAAGAACATCCCCGAGAAGATGCGGATTTTCCTCGTCGACCCGCTGGGCGATCGGCCGCCCCCGCGCGGCCGGCGGGGCAGTCCGCTGGCAGTCAAGGTGATCATCGGGGCGGTCGTGGTGCTCGTGGTCCTGGCCGTGGCGTATTTCCTCCGCGGGCGGTCCTGAAGTCGTCCGCTTCTGCTTGTCGGCGCGCGTCGCGCCCGCCACGTTGCGTTCCGCCATGGCCCAGCCCGACTCCGCGCCCAAGATCATCTTCTCGATGCTCGGCGTCTCGAAGAAGATCGAGCGCAAGGAAATCCTCCGCGACATCTCGCTGTCGTTCTTCTATGGCGCGAAGATCGGTGTCCTCGGTCTGAACGGCTCCGGCAAGTCGTCGCTCATGCGCATTCTCGCCGGCCTTGACCGGGAATTCGACGGGCACGTCGCGTTCGAGCCTGGCTACTCGGTGGGCTTCCTGCCGCAGGAACCCAGCCTCACCCCCGGCGCGACGGTCCGCGCCTGCGTCGAAGAGGGCGTGAAGCACCTGACCGACCTGACGGCCGCCTACGACGCGAGCTGGGACGAACTCGCCGCGGCGGAGGACGACGCCGCGCGCGCCGCGATCACGGACAGGCAGACGAAGCTGCAGGAGCAGATCGATCATCTCGGCGCCTGGGACGTGGCGCCGCTGGTCGAGCAGGCCATGGACGCGCTGCGCTGCCCGCCCGGCGACCAGGGCGTGGAGCAATTGTCCGGCGGCGAGCGCCGCCGCGTCGCGCTGGCGCGACTGCTCCTGCAAAAACCCTCGATCCTCCTGTTGGACGAGCCGACGAACCACCTCGACGCCGATTCGGTCAACTGGCTGGAGCAACACCTGTCCCGTTACGAAGGGACTGTGATCGCGGTGACGCACGACCGTTACTTCCTCGACAATGTCGCCGGCTGGATCCTCGAGCTCGACCGCGGCCACGGCATCCCGTGGAAGGGCAACTACTCCTCATGGCTCGAGCAGAAGCAGGCGCTCGCCACGGTGGCGGAACGCACCGAGAGCAAGCGACAGAAAGCCATGGCGCGCGAACTCGAGTGGATTCGCTCGTCGGCCCGGGCGCGGCAGGCCAAGGGGCAGGCGCGCATCAATGCCTACGAGTCGATGTTGAAGCAGGACGTGGCCGAGCAGGAGAAGAAGTTCGAGATCATTATCCCTCCGGGGCCGCGGCTCGGCACGCTCGTGGTGCAGGCCCAGGATGTCGCGAAGGGCTACGGCGAGCGGCTGCTGTTCGAGCACCTCGACTTCTCGCTGCCGCCCGGAGGCATCGTGGGCGTGATCGGGCCGAATGGCGCGGGCAAAACCACGTTGTTCAAGCTCATCACCGGGCTCGAGCGGCCCGACGCCGGCACTTTCAAGACCGGCCCGACCGTGCAGACCGCCTATGTCGAGCAATCGCGGGACTCCCTTGAGGACGACAAGACGATCTGGGGGGTCATCAGCGGGGGCGAGGAGATCATGCAGCTCGGCACGCGCAGCGTGAACAGCCGCGCCTACTGCGCCCAATTCGGGTTCACTGGGGCCGACCAGCAGAAGAAAGTCGGCGTGCTTTCCGGCGGCGAACGCAACCGGGTGCTGCTGGCGCGGGTGCTCAAGAGCGGCGCCAACCTGATCCTCCTCGACGAACCGACCAACGATCTCGACGTGAACTCGATCCGCGCGCTGGAGGAGGCGCTCGAGAATTTCGCCGGTTGCGCGGTCATCATCTCCCACGACCGATGGTTCCTCGACCGCGTGGCGACGCACATCATGGCCTTCGAGGGCGACAGCCATGTCCACGTCTACAACGGCAACTACGCGGGCTACCTGGAGGACTTCAAGAAGCGGAAAGGGCGGGAGGCCGACCAGCCCCACCGGATCAAGTACCGGAAGCTCACGCGGTAGGATGCATGCGGATTTGCAGCCACGCTTTCGCCTTCGGCTCAAGCGCGGCTACGGAATCGGGGCCACCGGCGTGAAGTAGCCGCGTTGGAGCGCCGCGACAACGTGGCTACAATCAGGTTACGCTTACCACTTGGTTCCAAAATTGCCACCACCGGTCGGCAAAGTCGCATCTTCTGGGGTCAAGGTCCGGCAGCGAGGGCACGCAGGAACCGGAATAGGGCCACGCAGTGGGCTGCGTGGTGAGACAGGCACGAACCGGGTTCGCGATCACGTAGTGCGTCAGCGCTGCAAAGGCATCGCGCCCCTGCTCCGCAGGACGCAGCACGTGGTCGAAAGCCTGCTTTTGCAGCTGCCATGGGGCGAGGCAGCAATTGATCCGCCGACGGACCGCTCGCGCCCAAAGGCGCTGATCCGCATCGATTGAGACTCCAACACTGATGAGGTGGAGATGGTCGGGCATCAGGCAGTAGGCCGGCACCACGACTGCGTGCAGCGTTTCAAGCATTAGAATGTTGCGAAATGCGCCATGAAATCGCGCAGTGAGCCAGCCGGTCCGGCGATCTTTGAGAGCCATGGTCCAATGGACGAATTGCCTGCCGCGATAAGCGTCAGGCAACAGGCGGGGCAGGTGACGATGGCGCCTCAATTCCACTGTGAAAAAGGGCCCACGCTTTCGCCTTCGGCTCAAGCGCGGCTACGGGCCCATTAAGAGGCTATCGACGCGGTTGACAGGGGAACGGCATTCTGGGTACTCGCGGAACCACGGCTGGCCACGCTTTCGCCTTCGGCTCAAGCGCGGCTACGGAATCGGGGCCGCCGGCGTGAAGGAGGCGCGTTGGAGCGCCGCGACAACGTGGCGGCCCTTACTCGAAACCGAACAGACGTCCCATGTCCCGCCGGTCCTTCTTGGTCGGTCGGCCCATGCCCCGTTCGCGGGCGAGCATGTGCTCGATTCCCGCCTGCTTCGCGCGCTCGTACTCGGCGGCGGGGGTGAGATCAGCCATGAATTCCGGCACCTGCTTGGCGCCGACGCGGGCGCGGGGCAGCGCCACGACCCGAAGCGTGCGCGTGACGAGGCCGAGCCGCACCGTCACGACCTCTCCGACGTGGACATCGCGACCGGGCTTGGCCTCGAGGTCGCCGATCTTCACGTGGCCCGCGCGACAGGCCGCCGTCGCGAGCGGGCGGGTCTTGAAGACGCGCACGGACCACAGCCATTTGTCGAGGCGAGGATCGTCCATGGCTGCGGAGCCTAAATGCCAAAGACCAAACGCCAAATCCCAAAGAAATCCCAAGGGCGAAATCTCCAGATTCGGAATTGGCCGTTTGTTTGGGATTTGGCCTATGAAATTTGGAGTTTACCCGCGGCCCCGCCGCGGGCGGGTTTGCACCGGAATAAAAGCTGGTTTTCCTTCTCCCACGTTCATGAAGGTCCGTCTCCCCGTAATCCTCCTTTCGCTTTTCACCGCCATGACCCTGCAGGCCGCCGACAAATCCGCGTCGAAACATGAGTTTGCCACCTTCGGGGGCGGCTGCTTCTGGTGCATGGAGGCCGTGTTCCAGCGCGTGCCGGGCGTCATCCACAGCACCAGCGGCTATTCCGGCGGCACCACGGATAATCCGACCTACGAGCAGGTCTGCGGGCACGGCACCGGCCATGCGGAAGTCATCCAGGTTGAGTACGACCCCGCGCTCATCAGCTACGACAAGCTGCTCGGGATCTTTTTCGAGGCCCATGATCCCACGACCCTGAACCGCCAGGGGGCGGACGAGGGCGACCAGTATCGCTCGGTGATCTTCTATACCAGCAAGGAACAACACGAGGCCGCGCTGCGCGCGAAGGCGGCGGCGCAGAAGGAGTACGACGACCCGATTGTCACCGAGATCGTGCCGTTGAAGAAATTCTGGCCGGCCGAGGCGTATCACCAGGATTACTTCAACCAGCACCCGGGCCAGGGTTATTGCACGTTCGTCATCCGGCCCAAGGTGAAAAAGCTCCAGAGCAAGGGCGTGATCTCGAAGGACTGACGGCGCCGGCGGCCGCCGGGAGGGCCGGCGGTCACCGCCGAGCCGGCAAAAATCGCTTTGCGCCCCGGCGGCTTGCCGAAGTCCGGCGAAGAGGCGTCAGGCCCGGCCCGGCAGCACGAAAAGCAGGAGCGCCAGCAAGTGGCAGACGCTGCCGGCCTGCAGGAAGAGCTGGCGCGGCACCAGATTGAAGCGCGGCAGCTGCCAGAGGTAGAAGGCGATCCCGATGCAGTAGCAGAACGCGCCGGCCAGCACGAGGCGGAGCGCCCCCGGCGGAAGGCCGGCGACGAGCGGCTTGAACGCCACGATAGCGAGCACGCCGATCAGCAGGTAGACGACCACCGTGGCGACGCGCCAGCGGCCGGCGAAGAGCCACTGCAACGCGATCCCGGCGGTGCACAACCCCCAAACCACGCCAAAGAGTGACCAGCCCCACGCACCCCGCAGGGCGACGAGCAGGAACGGCGTGGCGGTGCCCGCGATGACGAGGAAGACGGCGGCATGCGCATATTGCCGCACCGCGAGCTTCCACGCGATGTCCTCGCGCCGGTGATAAAGCGCAAACGTGGCGTAAAGCAGGACGAGCGTGACGCCGAAGACCGAGAAGGTGGTGATGTGGGCGGCACCGCCCCGGAGGACCGAGAAAAGCACGAGCAGCACCAAGCTGGTGGCGCTGGCGGCCAGCCCGAGCCCGTGGGTCAGCCCGTGCGCGATGCGTTCCAGCTGGGAGTAGTTCCGGACGGGAGCGGGCGGGACGACGGGCTGGAGCGGGGCGCCCTGCGCGGCCAGGCGCCGGTTGCGCACGATGTTATTGCTGGACTCGTCGCACCAACGGATGAAGCGACAGGGGCGCGGACTGGTGAATTCGGCGGGATTCCATTCACCTCCGTCGGTGTAGAGTGACTTCGGGAAAATCCACGTGCCGAAGACGAGGTCGGCGACGGGCAGGGTGAAGAAACCGGAAATGGCCTCGTTGCAGTCGATGACGGCGTGGTGGCGCAGGTGAAAGCTGTAGACCCGGCGCCAGAACCAACCCCAGCGCGGCAGCTCGATGAGCCGGCCCCACGTCTCGAACGGCCAATGCTCGATCGCGTGAAAGACCTCATAGAACACGAGCGAAGTCGCCATGGCCGCATACCCGGCAAGGAACCACGGGAACGACGGCGCCAGCCAGTGCAGCAAGGCCAGGAGCGGAGTCGTGAGAACACCGAAGACGGCCAGGGTATACCACGGAAAGAACGAGGCCTCGCGCTGCTCGGTGGTGATGATGGGGTAGATATTCTCCACGCGCGGCAATTCCTCGACGAACGGCACCTCGCGGCCGCCAGGCGTGCGCCGCCGCGCGATGCGGGTGAGGTTGTGGTGCAGCGTGTGCTGGCGGTAAAAGCGGCTGAGGAATGGCACCACCGGCTTGTGCAGCACGTAACGGTGGAAGAAGTACTCGACGAAACAGTTGAACAGCTTCATCAGGACGAACGCGACCGCGAAGCTCCCGACGGAAGCGTTGACCTGTGCCAGCCAGACCGAGGCGGGCGCGAGCCACCAAACCAGCCCGTAAAATCCGGCGAGCGAGGCGACAACTGTAAAGAAGAACAGGGGCAGCGACAGTTCTTCGTCGACGTGCGGCTGGGAATGAGAGGGGGCCATGGCGCAAGCTTCGCTTGCCGGCACCCGATAGCAAACGAGGAAATGACATATTTCCATATTTTGAACGGGACGGGCGCGGCTCCCGGTTCAAACTTGGCGCGATGCCCGCCGTCTCCGTCATCCTGCCGGTGCGCAATGCCGCCGTCACCATCGGCCGCGCGGTCGCCAGCGTCCAGGCGCAGACATTCCGCGACTGGGAGCTGGTGGCGGTCGACGACGGGTCGGACGACGGCACGCGCGCCTGGCTGGAGCGCGCCGCTCGGGATGATGCCCGCATCCGGCTTCTCGCGCAGCCGGCGCACGGTCTGGTGCCGGCGCTGAACGCCGGCCTGGCCGCGGCGCGCGGCGATCTCATCGCCCGGCTGGACGCTGATGACGAGTGTCACCCGGAACGGCTCGCGATCCAGGTGGACTATCTTGCGGCCCATCCTGCGGTCGGGCTGGTATCGTGCCTCGTGGGCTTCGGCGGCGACCGGTCGGTCCAGGCCGGCTACGCGCTGCACGTGGAATGGCTCAATGCCCTGGTGACACCCGAACAGATCGCGCTGAATCGTTTCGTTGAATCTCCGCTGGCTCACCCCAGCGTGATGTTCCGGCGCGAGCTCGTCGCCGGGCTCGGCGGATACCGCGCGGGCGATTTCCCCGAGGATTACGAATTGTGGCTGCGCTGGCTCGATGCCGGCGTGGTCATGGCAAAGGTCCCGCGCGAACTGCTGACTTGGCACGACGCCCCCGGCCGCTTGTCGCGCGTCGATCCGCGCTATAGCCCGGAGGCATTCTTCTCGGTGAAGGCGGGATTCGTGGCGCGCGAGCTGCAGCGGGTTGGTGGCGCGCGGCCGGTCTGGGTCTGGGGTGCGGGCCGCCCCACACGCAAGCGGGCGGCGCACCTCGGCGCCCACGGCGTAATGGTCGCCGGTTATGTCGACATCGACCCGCGGAAGACCGGCCGGGCGGTCGGCGGCGTGCGGGTGACGGCGCCGGCGGGCCTGCCGCCGCCGGACGGGGCGTACGTGCTTGGCTATGTGGCTTCCCGGGGTGCGCGTGAGTTGATCCGGGCGGAGCTGGGTCGGCGCGGCTACGCCGAGGGGCGCGATTTCCTCATGTGCGCCTGAGGGCGCTGGACATCCGGGAAAACTGGCTACACTGCAGGCATGCCCGACGAATCCACGCCCGACACGAATGGTGCCGTCGTGACGGTGGATTTCGTCCGTCACCGCAACGTGCTGCTCGTGCAGGGCGACCTGAGCCCGGTGTTCACTGATTATTATCTCCATCTGGCCGACCATCACCTGCGGTGTACGCCGGAGCAGGACGCGATCTTCAAAGGCGCGCTGGCGGCGTTCACGCTGCACTGCGCGTCGCGGCCGCGCGGGGAGCACATCGCCTGGACGGTCAATTTCCAGCAGCCGCTGCTGAATCTGTTCCTGACCGGCGACAACGAGGACGGCCTGGTCGCCGGTCGGGTGTTCACCGACAACGTGAAGGAGGCGGAACACAACGTGTTCTACAGCGACATCGTGCCCATCCGCGGGGCGCGCCCGCGACGCAGCATCGTGCCCTTCGAAGGCAGCGACGCCATCGCGATGGCCGAGGAATACTACCGCCAGAGCGAGCAGCGACCGGCGCGGTATTTCGATTTGGGCGATGACTGTTTCGCCCTCGCGATCGGTCATCCGGATTGCGATGAACGCTGGCTTGCCGGGCTCGAGACGACCGACCTCCACGGCGCGGTCGGGCGCGAAGTGCTGGCGCGCATAGAGCGGCGCCACTACGAATGGCGCTGCGGGTGCAATCACCAGCGGATCCTCGCCACGCTCACGGCGGCGGCGAAGGACGACTTGATGGGACTTTTCGGGGAGGACGAGTCCGTGCGTCTGTCCTGCCCGCGGTGTGCCGCGCACTATGTGGTGACACGCGAGGCGCTGGAGGCCTTTATCGAGCACCGGATGAAGCAGCAGGGCGGGGCGTGAGGAATACCGATATTGCCTCCGCGTGCCGGGCCGGGCAATGACGGGGCCGCATGAGCGTTTGGGAGATCATCGGAACCGTGCTGGGCGTCATCGGCGTGTGGCTGATGATCCGCCAGGACATCTGGGGCTGGCCGGTAGGCCTGGCGCAGGTGGCGGTTTATGGCTGGGTGTTTTTTGACGCCAAGTTGTATTCCGATGCGCTCCTGCAACTGTGTTTCTTCGTCATCCAGGCTTATGGCTGGTGGCACTGGCTGCGCAGCCCGCATACGGCGACGCACAGCGAGCTGCCCGTGACCAGGCTGACCGCGCGGGCCATCGCATGGTGGGTGGCCGGCGGGGCGGCGCTGGCGGCGGGGTGGGGCACGCTCATGCACCGGACGACCGATGCGGCCTTGCCCTATTGGGACGCGTTCATCCTGGTCTTCAGCCTCATCGCCCAGTGGCTGCAGGCGCGCAAGAAGCTTGAGAACTGGACTGGCTGGCTCGTCGTGAACACGGTCGCGATCGGCGTCTATTGGGCGAAGGACCTCCGGCTCACGAGCGGCCTGTATCTGGTGTTTTGGATCATGGCCGCCTGGGGCTGGCGCGCCTGGCGGCGGACAATGGCAAGGGCATGAGTCCGCCGCTGCGCATCGCCGTGTACGGCTTCGAGTCCACCGGCAAGACCGAGCTGGCGGGCAAACTTGCCCGGCACTTCCAGGCGCCGCTGGTCGCGGAATACGCCCGCGAACGCTGGGACGAACAAGGTGCGCTCGGCCTGGAGGACATGATCCCCATCGCGCGAGAACAATGGCGGCGCGAGGACGCCGCGGCCGCGACGGCCCGGCGGCTCGTCATCTGCGACACCGACGCCCTGACGACGATGCTGTGGAGTGACCTGCTTTACGGCACGACGCCGGACGAGGTTCGACGCGGCGCGGAGAAGCGTTGCCGGAACTATGCCCTTTATCTCCTGCTCGACATCGATGTGCCCTTTGCGTCCGATCCCCAGCGCTGCTTCCCCGACCCGGCGGATCGCGAGAAAGGGGCGCGCATCTGGCGCGGCGCCCTCGACCGGCGGGCCTTGCCCTATGCGCTCATCCGCGGCGACTGGGCGGAACGGGAGCGCGCGGCCATCGCCGCGGTGGAGCAGCTGCTGGTGCGATATGTGGTCGGGCCGGCCTTCCGGCGGGCCGCGGCTGGTCGGAAGACCAGCCCTCCAGCACCCTCGAGGCCTCGCGAGAAAACGTCAGAGCGCGAGCGCGAGAATGAGATCCTGATAGATGTTCTCGCCCACTTTAAACGACCGCGTGCCGACGCGGCGGTAACCGAGACGTTCATAGAAGCCGATGGCGGCGGCATTCTTCCTATACACGCCGAGCAGCAGACGGCGGCAGCCCACCGCCTCAGCGTGCCGGCGCGCCTCGTCCATCAGCCGGGCACCGAGGCCGCCGCCCTGGAAACGGTGCAGGAGATAAATGCGTTTCACCTCCAAGTCCTGCGCCGTGAGGTCGGGCAGGGGGAGGTCGGGGCTGGTAAGCACGAGATAGCCGATGGGGGCGCGCCCGGGGTCGACCTCGGCGATCCAGATCGCGGTGTGCCCGTCCGCGAGCCACGCGGCATATTTCTCCACGGAGTGCTGGTGCCGGCAGTGGGCCATGAGATCCTGGCCGGAAATCTCCCCGGCGAAGGCCTCGAGAAACGCCGCCTGCCCGACGAGCGCCAGCACGTGCTCGTCGCCGACGGCGCAGCGGCGGATCGTGAGGTCGTTCGCGCGATGGTGGGCCATGGCGGAAAGCTCTAGCGGATTCCGCGCCGCCGGCAATGCTCCGCGGCCGCCCGAAGGCACCCCAAACCGCCGGCGGCGGGGAGACGCCGGGCTAAATGTAGTCCGTGTACTCCGGCTGGTACATCTGGGCACGGATGTGTTCGGCGAGATTGGCCGGCCGGTTGATCCGGGCCAGGCCGAGCGCGAACGCCGTTTCGGCCACGGCGAGGGCGATGGCGGCCGACACTTCGCGAATGCGGGCGAGATCGGGGTAGACGCGGCCGACGGCGAGGTCATCCTCAGTGACGAGTTCCGCGAGGGCCCGGGCCGCCGCGAAGAACATCTCGTTCGTAACCCGCGCGGACTGGCTCGCGAGGACCCCGAGGCCGACCCCGGGGAAAATGTAGGCGTTGTTGCCCTGGCCCGGCACATAAGTGCGTCCGTCGAGCGTGACCGGCGCGAATGGACTGCCGCTGGCGAAGACAGCCCGGCCCTCGGTCCACCCATACGCCTGCGCGGCGGTGCACTCGGACTTCGAGGTCGGGTTGGAGAGAGAGAAGACGATGGGGCGCCGATTGAGCCGGGCCATCGCCCGGACCACCGGCTCGGTGAACGCACCACCGACGCCCGAGACGCCGATGAGCGCGTGCGGTTGGAGGTCCTCGATGGCGGCGACGAGGTCCTTCTGCTCCGCATGCTCGTGGGCGAAACGGAGCTTGTGTTCGACCAGGTCGGTGCGCCCGCGCACCACCAGTCCCTTGGAGTCGAAGAACCAGCACTGGCGGCGGGCGGTGGCTTCGGGCACGCCCTCGGCCTTGAGCGCACCGACGATGAGCTCGCCGATGCCAATGCCGGCCTCGCCGGCGCCATAGAACAGGATGCGCATGTCGCGGAGCTTTCGTCCGCAGAGACGGGCCGCGGAGCAGAGGCCGGCGAGGGTGACGCCGGCGGTGCCCTGGATGTCATCATTGAAGGTGCACAAGCGATTCTGATAGCGCTGCAGCAGGGCGAAGGCATTGGCATTGCCGAAATCCTCGAACTGGAGGCAGGCCTGCGGGAACATGTGCTGCACGGCCTGCACGAACTCTTCGACCAGCTCGTCGTACGCCGGGCCGCGCAGGCGGCGGACCGGGGTCCCGATGTAGAGCGGGTCATCGCGCAGTTCGTCGTTGTTCGTGCCGACGTCGAGCATGACCGGAAGGCACTGGGCCGGATGGATGCCGGCGCAGGCTGTATAGAGCGAGAGCTTGCCCACGGGTATGCCCATGCCGTTAGCGCCCAGGTCGCCGAGCCCGAGAATGCGCTCACCGTCGGTGACGACGATCATGCGAACGTCCGCGAACGGCCAGTTGCGCAGGACCTTGGCGATCTTGCCCCGGTCGGCGGCGGTGATGTAAACGCCGCGCGAACGCCGGAAAATGTAGCCCCAGCGCTGACACGCCAAGCCGACCGTCGGCGTGTAGATGATCGGCATGGTCTCCGCCAGGTGGTCCATCACCACGCGGTAGAACAGGCTCTCGTTCCGTTCCTGCAGCGAGATGAGGTAGATGTATTTCTCGAGGTCGGTGGTCTTGCGCCGGAAGCTTTCGAGCACCCGCGTGAGCTGGGCTTCCTGCGAGGTCACCCGCGGTGGCAGGAGCCCGCGGATGCCGAGCGCGTCACGTTCGGCATCGGTGAAGGCGGTCCCTTTGTTCAACAACGGGTCATGCAGCAGGTCCACGCCGCGCTTGACGAGAAGGTAGCTTTTCATGGGGTCTGTAATCGGGAGACATGCGCGTGGACTGGCTGAATCAGAATCTAGCGCCCGGGTGTCGGCAATCCAATGCCGATGACGCCGGGCTGCGCAGTCATGACGAAATCGCAGCGCCGGCGTGCCGGGAGCTAATAGCGTCGGCACGGCAAAATATGCGCAGCAAAGGGCGAAACCTGCGCGTTGGGCGCGCCCGGGAGTTGACGAGCGGGGGGTCCGGCGTTCATAGACCGCCGCGACAGATGACAGAGGACTATCTCCAACGCTTTGGCGGGATCGGCCGGCTCCATGGTGCGGCGGCCCTGCCGCGCCTGCAGGCCGCGCACGTGTGCGTGGTCGGCGTCGGCGGCGTGGGCTCGTGGGTCGTCGAGGGCCTGGCGCGTTCGGGCGTGGGCGCGCTGACGCTGGTGGACCTCGACGACGTCTGCCTGACCAACGTCAACCGCCAGGTCCCGGCGCACGACGGCAACATCGGCCGGCCGAAGGTCGCGGCGCTCGCCGAACGCGTGAAGCTGATCAATCCTGATTGTCGCGTGACGACTGTAGCCGAATATTTTACCGCCAAGACGGCGGGCAAGCTGCTCGCGACGCAGTTTTCGTGGGTGGTCGATTGTATCGACCTGATGTCGAACAAGGCGCTGCTCATTGCCGAATGCACCAAGCGCGGGCAGCCCGTGCTCACGGTCGGCTCGGCCGGCGGCCGGCGCGACGCCACCCGGATCGTCGTGACCGACTTTGGCGCCGGGCACGGCGATGAACTCCTTCGCCAGGTGCGCAAAAAGCTGCGCCGCGACCATGGCTTCGCCAAGGGCGAGGGCAATTGCTACGGTTTTCCCTGCGTTTCCTCCCAGGAGAAACCGGTTTTCCCCTGGGCGGACGGCACCTGCGCGAACGAGCCCGAGCCCGGCTCGAACCTGCGTCTCGATTGCGCCAGCGGGTTCGGCACGACGGTGTCGGTCACCGGCGTGTTCGGCCTGGTCGCCGCCGGCGAGGTCGTGCGCCGGATCGTGGCTGGTCAGGCGAACGCCGGTTCGCCCAACAGCCAGCGGATGACATCAGCGGCGCCGTAGGACTCGCGTCCCGCGGGCAGGTAGCGCGCGAGTTGGGCGACCTCGTCGCCCGCCGTGAGGAGGGGATCTTCCGCGCGGGCGTGACGAACCTGGCCGAGCCCGACAGTCGCCATAAGGCCATTGCATAGACATTTGCGGCCGACGGTGTCGGCGTGCGCGCCACCCTTGCGGACGTAATCCTCCACCGGCTCGCCGGCGCAGCGGTAGCCCAGGGAGCCGTCGGCCTTGCGGTAGACTTCGCGCAGGTAGCCGAGGTCGCAGATGCGCTCGCGGGAAAAATAGCGCACCTCGTCGGACAGCGTCCCGAGCAGCTGGAGCACCTTGAAGGGAAACCCCGTGGGCGAGGCGAACGGGTCGGTGAAGACACGCAGCGGTTCGGCGCGGCAGAGCTGGAAGATGCGCCGCTTGAGTTCGCCGGCCACGCCGGACTCATCGCAGAAGGCGAACGCGGTGCCGATCTGGACGCCCGCGGCGCCAAGTTCGCGGGCCTCGGCCAGTTTTTCGGGACGCGAGCAGGCGCCCGCCAGCCAGAAGGGCAGGCCGAGCTCGCGGATCTTCGCCAGCTCGGGCACGTCGCGCGGGCCATAAACGGGTTCGCCGCCGGCGCTCAATTGGAGCGGGCCGCGGGGCGGGGCATTGTGGCCACCGGCCATCGCGCCCTCGACGATGAAGCCGTCCACCCGGCCGTTGGACTTGCGGGCGAGGGTCAGGGCGAGCGTCGCGGAGGAGATGATGGCGAGGAACTGCGGGCGCGCCAGTTCCGGCGCGGATCCGCCAAAGAGCGTGCGCGGATCGAAGATCGAAAGGCAGTCGTCACCCGGCTGGGCGCCGGTGACATCGATCTTCATTTCGGCCGGCTCGCCCCGGGCAAAGTGGTCGATGATTCCCGGAATGAAGCGGGGGATGCCGGCACCCATGAGCACATAGTCGACGCCCGCGAGCATGGCGCCGTAGAGCGACGGGAGCGTGGGCAGCTGGATCTTTTCGAGGTAGTTGATGCCGACGCAGCCGGCGTGGCCTTCCTTGGCGAGAAACACCTCCGCGAAGTTCGCGAGGACGGTGAGCTCGGTCAGCGCCGGGCCCGGATGGAGCACGGGCATGGGGTTGAGCCGGAAGGGCGTGCCGGGCGGCTTGCCGCCGGGGATGAAGTATTGGCGCCAGACGCGCTCGGCCACCGCGGGAACGGGAAACGCGGCGGTCGCGCGGGCAAGATGGCCGTCCGCATCACCGAGCTGCAGTTGCCGCGCGAAGACGCTGGCCAATGCCGTGCCGGAGACGACGCCGAGCTGGCCGTTTTGCGCGACCGTCCGCGCGAGGCGCCAGCCGGAGACGGCGACGCCCATGCCCCCCTGAATGATAATTGGATTTGCCATGTTGATTTCACGCCGGGCCAACTGCGTGGGGGAGGCAAAACGCGGCGCGATCTGACCAGAAATCGTGCGCGGTGGAAAGGCGCGATTCCGTCGGGACGCCAGAATCAGAGAAAGAGCCGGCAGAAATTCTGTTCCACCTGCGCGGCAAGTGATTCGAGGGGAACCCCGCGGAGTTCCGCCAGCGCCTCGTAGGCGACGACGATGTTCGCCGGGTGGTTGACCGCGCTGCCGTCGGGGCCGTCGCCGAGGGGAAAACGGTTGCGGTCGGGCGGCGGCGGCTTGGTCGGCGCGTCGGTTTCGACGAGCAGCCGATCGGCGGGGATCGCCCGGAAATTCTCGAGCCGCCCCTCGCGTTGCGGCTGCGTGAGCTCGATGTTGAAGGAGTAGAAGGCGCCGAGTTCGGTGAAGGAACGGATCATCTCGGCCGGCCCGCCGTAGCCATGGAGCAGAAAGCCCCGGGCCGGGCGCGGGGTCTTGTGCAGCGCCTCGAGCAGGGCGCCCCAAGCCTGGACGCAATGGATGGACGCGGCGCGGTTGAGTTCGGCCGCGAGCGCCAGCTGGGCGGTGAAGACCTCGATTTGCTCCGCAAGCGGGGCGACGCGGAGGCCCTCGATCCGCGGATCGCCGGGTTTCAGGCCGAGGATGAAGCGATCGAGGCCGATCTCACCCACGCCCGCACGCGGATCAGCGACGAGCGCGGCGCGCAAGCCTTCGAGCCAGCCCTCGGCGCGGTTGCCGCTGTCCCACGGGTGCACGCCATGGCTCGGGACAATCCAGTCGTGGCGCTGGGCAAGGTCGGCGACGACGGGCCACTCGTCGGCATTCGTGGCATTGACGACGGCCCGGCGGAGCCCGATGCGGCGCAGATCGGCGTCGATGGCTGCATGGTGCGGCACCAGCGAGTCGAATTGGAAGTGCTGGTGGGCGTCGTAGAGGTTCATCGAGCTCCCGACCTTCAAGCAGGATTGAGGGTCCGGGACACGGCGAAAAAGCCCGGTCCGGCCGCAAGGGGCGCCCGGCCAAAGGTAATAGGCTTGCCGCTTCCGAAAGAACTTTTTTCCTCGCAGACGCTAAGAAACGTGCGGGCCACACGTGGTAAGAGCAATACCCCGCCATTTCATGCTGGCCGATCTCCGCTACGTAGTCCGCAGCCTGCTGCGCAACCGCGGCTTTACGTTCGTCACGGTCCTGACGCTGGCGCTGGGCATTGGCGCCGCCGGGGCGATCTTCAGCGCTACGGACTGGATTCTGTTTCGTCGAAGCCGGTTGCCGGAGGACGTCTATTTACTTGGCGGGCACAGCGACCAACAACCGTTCAGCCCAATACGCTACGATTTCATGGTGCAGGCCTATCAGACGGAACACACGGCCATCGCCCAGCTGGAACTCGCCAGCCATCGGATGGGCAACGTGGTGATCGAGAACCAACCGGTGGAAACCAACTGGCTGGCCGTTTCGCCGGGTCTTTTCCCAATGCTGGGCATTGCTCCATGGCGCGGACGCGAGTTCGGACAGGGCGACGCCGTCGCGGGTTCAGACCAGGTGGTGATGGTCTCGTATAAATTCTGGAAGGAGCATTTGGGCGGACGAGACGACGCGCTGGGGAGGAAGATTCGGGTGGGGGAAAGTGTTTGTGTGGTGGTGGGTATTCTCGCGGAAAGCCAGGAATTACCGTCATACTTTTACCGAGGCATTTATCGCCCCCTCGTATTCCAGTCGAATCCTGCGCAGCCTTGGGCTAACCAGTATTTTTGCTGCGCGCGTCTCGCTGCCGGGGTGACCCGTAAGCAAGCCCAGGAGGCGCTTCGAGCCATAAAAGTCGACATACCGTCCACGATGCGCTCTTGGCTCAGCAAAGAGCAGGTGGAAATCGCAAGTTTGTCCGAGCTGCAGCACCAATACGCTCCAATCAGACTCTATTGGCTGCTGATTGCGGCGGTAGGCTGCCTCTACGCCATCGCCTGCCTCAACGCCTCAAACCTCATGCTCGTGCGGATGCTGGGTATGCGCCGGGAGCTGGGTATTCGGCTGGCCCTGGGCGGCGGACGGTTTCACATTTTCCGGCTGCTTGCCTTGGAAAGCACGGTTCTGACGATGGTGGCCGCTGTCGCCGGGGTGCTCGTGGCCAATTGGGTTTTCCCGCTCCTGTTGACCTCGGTTGGAGGCACAGGTCTGGTCAGCCGCAGCTGGACGGAATGGACCTTGGGTTGGCGGGTTATCGCCATGATGGGGGGCCTGACCGTCGCAACCGGTTTTGCGATCTGCTTGGTCCCGGCGATCCGCGTGCTGCGCACCGACATCAACGCAGGCCTGAAGGATGGCGGGGCGGCCTTGGGCGAGAGCCGGGCACTGGCCCGGCTTCGCGCTGCGCTCGTGGTGCTGCAGGCCGCCTTCGCCGTGATCCTGTTGGCCGGCGCCGGATTGATGATTCGGACCTTCGAGAACTTCGAGAAGGTGGACCTGGGCTTTGATCCTAGGGGATTGGTCAAAATCTCCCTGGTCTTTCCCCCGGGCGATCCGACCGGGCGGGATCGTGACGCCCAGCTTACCCGGCGCCATGAATTGCAGGCCGATCTCGAGCATGTTGCCGGAGTGCGGTCCGTCGCCTTCGGACAGGACGTGATTTTGCCGGGGTACTTCTTCTCCACCAACGTCGAGTTGGAAGGACCCCTGGAAAAATCCGTGAAGATCGGACTCGGCGGATTCGGACCCGGACTGCCGCAGGTCACCGGGATCAGACTGGTGAGCGGCCATTGGCCGGATAACACGCACGAGAACGAGATCCTGGTCAACGAGACGCTGGCCCGGGTGTTGTGGCCCGGCGTCGAGAATCCCGTCGGGCAGTTCGTTCGCGCGCATGCAGGCAAGTACCAGATCGGGAAAGATCGGAAGGGTTGGGAAATCGCCGGGGTGGTGGCGGACATTCGCGATCGGATGCGAGAAGCACCGGGCAACTATGTGTACCAAGTCGAGCGAGCGAGTCCCGGTAGCCTCAACACGTTCTTCGTGCGCCTTGAGGGGGAGTTCAACCCAGGCGTGGCCGATGCGCTGCGTCGGCGCATCTATGCCCACGATCCGAATCTCGTGGTCCCACAAATCGTATCGGTCACGGCGGCCCGTGACCAGCAGCTCTGGGCGGAGAACCGAGCCAAATCGGTGTTCAAGGTGCTGGCGGCGATCGCACTGTTGCTGGCGGTCGTGGGCGTCTTTGCCGTGATGGCGTATGCGGTGGACCGCCGGATGAACGAATTCGGCGTGCGGATGGCGCTCGGGGCGATGCCGGGTGATCTGGTGAAGTTGGTCATGGGTCGCGGCGTGGGGCTGATGCTGCTGGGCCTCGTCATCGGCCTAGGTGGCGCGATGGCGCTGACGCGCTTCCTGCAGAGCCTCCTGTTTGAAACCTCGGCACTCGATCCATGGGTGCTGGGTGGCGTGGCGACTGTCCTTCTCGCCGCCGCGGTGCTGGCCTGCCTGTGGCCCGCGCGGCGCGCGGCCAAGGTGGACGTCAGCCAATTGCTGCGGTCAGAGTGACGAACGTGTACTTAGAGGCGCAGGCGGGGCGCCCCGCATCTGCATTGTGGTAGGCCGCGCAGTCCCCTGCGCGCCGCGGCGGCGAACGGAATCGCCGCCCTGCCTTGGTCGGGCCGCGGCAAGAGGGCGCCCCCGGCGGGGTCAGACTGCACGGAGCGCCGGATCCACCTCCATTCAATCGATGAACACGGCCTCGTTCGTTTGGAAGAGGGCGTGGGCGAGTTTGGTCCACGCATCCTCCGGACCGGTGGGCAGGATATTCGCGCCGACTGGTCGGGGATCACCGCGTTTGCCAAAGAGATTCATTTTCGCCATCTGCTCGCGGCGCTGCTCGATCAATCGTTCCCGGCGCAGCTTCGTCGCCGGCGGCTCAGGCACGGTCAACGCCTCGCCGCCGGGATTCCTCCTGATGTAATCCACGCCGAGCTTCACCTCCTCGTCGCTGGGCGGACGCTGGAAGATCGCAAGGTAGAGAGAAGTGACGCGGTCCTGGTCGCGATTCAGGTCGGTGAACTCCGGCCGGTGCGTGAGCTTGCGCGCGGTTTCGACGACGAGCGGGCTGTTCATCAGGAAGAGCGCCTGTTGCGGCACGGTGGTGTCGTAACGCCGGCCCGTGGGGGTGTTGGGGTTGGGAAAATCGAACTGGGTCAGCAGCTCCGGCGGATTGCGGCGGTCGATGTAGGTGTAGAGTGCGCGGCGGGTGCCGAAGCCGTCGTCGGCCGGTGCAATCGGCCGGCCGCCGACAGTCCGGTCGAGCGTGCCGGCGATGGCGAGGAGCGAGTCATAGATTTCCTCGAAATCGAGGCGGCGGAGGTTGGCGCGCCAGAACAACCGGTTCGACGGGTCGAGCGCGACGGCGTTGGGATTGGCTGCGCCCGATTCCTGGTAGGTCCGGCTCAGCAGGATCGTCCGTTGCAGCTTTTTGATGGACCAGCCTGATTCCACGAAGTTGGCTGCCAGCCAGTCGAGCAGTTCGGGGTGCGCCGGCGGCGCCGACATGTTGCCGAGGTCGTCGGGGGTCGGTACAAATCCGACGCCGAACAGTTCCTGCCACACGCGGTTGACCAGCACGCGGGCAGTCAGGGGATTCTTCGGGTCGGCGATCGCGCGCGCGAGCTCGAGGCGGCCGGAACCGTGGTTCCAGATGGGGCGATGCTTGGGGTCGGGCGAAAGGCACTCGAGAAAATGGCGGGGGACAATGTCGCCCTTGTGCTGGGGTTCGCCGCGCACGAGCACCGGATAGTCGTGCGCCCGCGGCACGTCGAAGACGGCATTGGCGCGCTCGGGGGCGCCGGGATGATTCGCCTCGAGATCGCCGGAGTCGCGCTGCAGTTCCCGCTCGTCGCGGAAAAGCTCGCGGCGCACCTCCGGATCGCGCTGGCGCGAGCGGCGGAATTCCACGAATCGCGCCTCGAGGTCGTCCTGCCGCTTGTCGAGCGCGGCCGACTTGGCGACATAGTCGAGCAACTCGGGGGTCTTGGGCAGCCGGGCGAGCAGCGTCGGCTGCAGCGACGGGCGGGTCGGCACGACGGTGTTCGCGAACACGCCATAGAGCGAGTAGTAGTCCTTCGTCGGGATCGGGTCGAACTTGTGGTCGTGGCACCGGGCGCAGGCGACCGTCAGGCCAAGGAAGGCTTTTGAGGTGACATCAATCTGGTCGGCGATGATGTCGTCGCGCCGGCCGTCGAACTGGTTCCCCAGGGTCAGGAAGCCGAGCGCGGCAAGGATGCGATGGTCATTGGACGGTTCCTGATGGCGGGCCTGGGCCTGCGCGTCGGCCTCCGCGATGAGCCGGTCGGCGGCGAGCTGTTCGACGATGAACCGATCGTAGGGCTTGTCGGTGTTGAACGCGTCGATCACGTAGTCGCGATACGTCCAGGCCCAGGGATTGCGCGGATCGTCGCGCTTGGGCGCGTCGCCCTTGGTATCGGAGTAGCGGGCGACATCGAGCCAGTAGCGCGCCCAGCGCTCGCCGTACGCGGGCGAGGCAAGGAGGCGGTCGACGACCTTGGCGAAGGCTTCGGGCGAATCGTCGGCGAGGAACCGCTGGATCTCGGGCTCGGTTGGCGGCAGGCCGGTCAGGTCGAAGGTGGCGCGGCGGATGAGCGTGCGCTTGTCGGCCGGGCCGTTCGGGTGCAGGCCGCGGTCCTCAAGCGAGGCGAGGACGAACTGGTCGATCGGCGAGATGGCCCAAGCGGTGTCATGAACCACGGGCACGGCGGGCTGGTGCACCGGCTGGAAGGCCCAATGGTTCTTGCCGACGCCGCCGTAGGCCTGGCCGTTCTCCGCCATCACCGGTACGCGCGGATCGGGCGCGCCGCGCCGCACCCACTCGGTCAGGTCCGCGATCTGCGCGGCGGAAAGCTTGCCGCCGTGATTCGGCGGCGGCATCTGCAGGTCCTCGTCGGTGTAACTCACGGCCTCGATGAGCAGGCTGTCGTTCGGCTTGCCGGGGACGACGGCCGGACCGGTGTTGCCGCCGAGCAGGATGCCGTCGCGGGAATCGAGCAACAGGTGGCCCTTGATGCGATCGGCCTGGTGGCTGTGGCACTGGTAGCAGTTGTCGGAGAGGATCGGCTGGATTTTCTGCTCGAAGAATTCGCGGTCCGCCTTCGCCAAGGCTCCGGAGGACAAGTCCGCGGCGTGCAGCGGGCTGGCGGCTAAGATCAACAAGACCAAAGGGCGCGCGGAGAGCCGGCATCCCGGCCGGCCGCGGCCCGTCGGGAGACGGGCCCCCCATTGTTCCAACGGCCTCATCACGCCAGGATGGGCTGCACGACATTGCCGGCCACGTCCGTGAGCCGGAAATCGCGGCCGTTGAAACGATAGGTGAGCTTCGTGTGGTCGAAGCCGAGGCAGCGGAGGATGGTGGCGTGGAGGTCGTGCACATGGACCTTGTCGGTGACGGCGGCGCCGCCGACCTCATCGGTCGCGCCATGGACGATTCCGCCCTTCACGCCGCCACCCGCCATGAAAACCGTGAAGGCCTTGGCGTTGTGGTCGCGGCCTGGCTTGTCGCCACCGTTCTTGTCCTTGATGGGCTTGCGGCCGAATTCACCGCCCCAGAGAACGAGCGTGGAGTCGAGCAGGCCGCGCTGCTTGAGGTCCGCGAGCAGGGCCGCCAGCGGCTGGTCGATCTCGCCGGCCTTGGCGGTGATGCGCTCCTCGAGGTCCTGGTGGTGGTCCCAGCCGTCATGCCAGACCTGGACGAAGCGCACGCCCCGCTCGACCAGGCGGCGGGCGATGAGGAGCTGCTTGCCTGGCTGGGAGTTGCCGTAGGCTTCGCGGACCGCGGCGGATTCTTTCGTGAGATCGAACACGTCGGTCGCCTCGGCCTGCATGCGGAACGCGATCTCGCACACTGCGGCGCGGTTCGGCCATCATCGGTTCGACCGCGTCGCGCCACGCGGCGTAATGCGCGGTGGCCTTGTGGGCCGCCGGCGCATTTGCATCGCAATAAACCTCGACCAGGACGAAACGAGTCGGGTCGTCCGCCTGCTGGCAGAAATCGAAGCGGGCCACGCCGGGCTCGCGGACGCTGGCGCTCGCATTGGCGATGGTCGCCACCTTGAAGGCCTCGACGCTCTCAGGTTTCACGCGGACATGAACATGAACGATCAGCATGGGTCGCATGATGCCACGCCGACCAGCGGGAAGCAAAGCCTTTGCCGGGGCGACGGTGCTTACGCGGCCATGCCCACGGAGGGCATGGGACAGTCGAGCGTCGCGGCGAGCGCGCGGAAAAGCTCGCCTTCCTCGACGCTCACCTGGCCGTCGCTGGCAATGACGTGGGCGGCGGCCACGAGCACCCGCTGCTTGATGACCAGCGAGCAGACGGCCAGCCGGTCGAGGGCGGCGTCGAGCTGCTCGAGGCCGGAGGCCTCCGGCGCGAGCAGGGCGAGCTCGCGGGCGAGCACGGGAATCTGCGCGATGCCATCGCCGAACGCGGCGGCGGAATCCTTGGGGCTCAGGTGGGCGAGGGCCGAGAGCGTCACGGCAATGTCCTGGCGCACGGCGTCGAACGAATCGAATTGGATGGCCTGGGACGGCTGGCGGGCGAGGTTGAGCTGGCGCAGCAGCATCTTCTGCATGGCGAATTCGAACGGTGTCACGCGTCCATCAGCGTGAACGAGTTCGTCGAGGGTCGTGAAGAAGCGGTCCAGCTTGTCGTCGCGGAGCGTGCGCAAGGCGGGCAAGGCCAGCTGCAACAACGGCAGGCGGGCGACGGGGTCGAGGACGCTCAGGGAGGAACGGAGTTCGCCCAGCCCCGCGCCGGCTTCGGCGCCGGCGAGTTGGGTGACCAACGCCTGCTGCCGGTCCCGCTCTTCGCGGGTGCCGCTGAGGAGCAGCCCATACACGAGTAGCTGGGCCGAGGACGTATCGCGGGCCGCCTCGCGCAGGCGGGTCGGGACCGAATTCAACAGGGTCAGGGCGTGGCGGAAATGCGCCTCGGTAATCGCGCCGACGTCGGCGACGATGTGGGCCGGCTTGAAGGCGACTGGAACGACGGGCCGCGAGGGCGGAACATCCGCCTCGGCCGCCAGCACCCGCCGGGCGGTTTCATCGGCCGGGTAACGCTGGCCGCCGCCGAAACCGGCCGTGGCGAATGACTCGTGCGCCACGTCGACCACCTCGGCGGGCTCGTAGAGCTTGCCGTCCCAGGCCGGGTCGATGGCGCGAATCCGCTCCTCCAGCCGCGGGTGCGTGGCCCAAAGCCCGGTAAAGCCGGACCGGAACGCCTGGGCGAAGAAGAAGTGGCTGAGCTGGGCGCTGCGATGATCGGCGATGTCGCCGCCGATCGCGTAGCCGCCGATCTTTCTGAGGGCCCCGGTGATCCCGGCGGGATTGCGCGTGAACTGGACGGACGAGGCATCGGCGAGAAACTCGCGCTGCCGCGAGACCGCCGCCTGGATGAGCCGGCCGAAGAAGTAGCCGATGTAACCGATGATCATCAGGGCGACGCCCGCCGCGAGCACCAGCACGATGCCGCCGCCTTTGCGGTCGCCGCCGACCCGCACGCGGCCACCCCGGCCCAGCGAATAAAGGATGCCGCGGCCGATCAGGCCGATGACCAGGATGCCGAAGACCAGGGCCATGATGCGGACGTTCAGCCGCATGTCGCCGTTGAGGATATGGCTGAACTCGTGGCCGATGACTCCCTGCAACTCGTCGCGGGTCAGCCGGTCGAGACTGCCGCGCGTGACCACCACGGCCGCGTCGCTGGTGGTGAGGCCGGCAGCGAAGGCGTTGAGCCCGGGCTCGTCCTTGAGGAGGTACACGGCCGGCACGGGGATGCCCGAGGCAATGGCCATCTCCTCCACCACGTTGAGGAGCTGGCGCTCCTTGAAGTCCTTGGTCGTGGCGTCCACCGGCGTGGCGCCCACGAGCTCGGCGATGGCGGCGCCGCCCTGGCGCATCTGATTCCATTTGTACAACGAGGCGATGCCCACCACCGCCAGCGTCCCGGCCACCACCCCCGTGAAGACCCGGGGATCCCACCACAGCGTCGGCGCCTGACTTTCCGGCCAGCGGGCCGTGTGCTGGTAGTCCCAGTAATCGCGCTGCCACTGCCGCGAACGCGGCTGCACCTGGCCGTAGATCAGCATAACGGCGACGTAGCTCGCGCCAATCGTGCCGATCACGGCGAGAATGAAGAGCCAGACGAGGCGTTGGGTGCGGCGGCGGGCGCGGGCCTGTGCCTCGAAGAAGTCCATGCGAAGAGGCCGCCGGCCGGCGGCTCACCGCACCAGCCGGATCGTGAGCGGGTAGTGATAGCAGCCGCCGTCGGAGGCCTTCACGGCAGCCACGATGGCGAGAATCACGCCAGCGAGCCCGAGCACGATCAGGAGCGGGACGCCGATGACGACGAGCGTCAAGGGGATGCAGCAAAGGGCATAGATCAGCAACGACAGGTGGAAGTTGAGCGCTTCCCTCGCGTTCGCCGCCGTGTAGTCCGACTCGCCACGCATCGCCAGGTAAACGACGAGCGGAAGGATGAGGCCGACCCCGATCAGAGCGGAGAGGTGGCTCAGGATGCTCCAGATTTTCTCGTTGCCGCGGGGCGGGGGCTGCGGAGGCGCGTCCATGGCGGGAGGCTTCGCTAGGTGAACTTGACCTGGGGAGCATTGCGCTCCGCGGCGTTCTCGATCTGGAAGAGCTGCGCTTCGCCGAAATTGAACATGCCGGCGATGATGTTCGTCGGGAACGACTCCCGCGTGGTGTTGTAGACCATGACGGAGTCGTTGTACGCCTGGCGGGCGAACGAGATCTTGTTCTCGGTCGAGGTCAGCTCCTCCGTGAGCTGCATCATGTTCTGGTTGGCCTTGAGGTCCGGATACTGCTCGGCGACGACCATGAGGCGGGAGAGAGCCCCGCCGAGGCCGGCTTCGGCGCCGAGCAGGCCTTTCATCGCGGCCGCGTCAGCCGGGTTCGCCGCGGCGGCCTTCGAGGCGGCGTAGGCCGTGTTGCGGGCGGCGATGACGGCCTCGAGCGTCTCGCGCTCGTGCTTCAGGTAGCCCTTGGCCGTTTCGACGAGATTGGGAATGAGATCGTACCGGCGTTTCAGCTGCACGTCGATCTGCGCGAACGCGTTCTTGAAGCGGTTCCGGAGCGAGACGAGGTTGTTGTAGTTGCCGGCCAGCCACAGGCCGAAGATGACGGCCAGGACGACCAGGATACCGAGGACAATCAGGACAGCACTCATGGCGGGATGGGTTTGAACTTTTCGCGGCCGACGATGTCCCAACGCCCCAGCCGGCGCGAGATATTTCATGTTACACGCCCCGGTCGATTTTCAACCCTGCGAATCCACACGGCGTGCGGCGGTGGCACCGACAAGGCCGCGCTTGCCACACCGGCGGGTGAACGGCACGATGGACACGGTGATCAAGATGCGCATGCGGCTAATCTGCTTGGTGGGGATGACAGCGGCCGGCCGCTTGCTGGGCCAGATGGCCGCGCCGGCGCCGTTGACCGACGCGGCGGCCACGGCGGCCGTCGCTCCCGGCGGCCGGATCGTCGCCGAAAGCCGGGCGGATGGCGCCCTGCGGGCGGGTTTCCCAGCGACGGCCGCGCAGGCCTATCGCGAACTGCTGAGCCAGCCTGCGCTTCCGGACGAAACCCGCCAGCGCCTCGGACTGGCGCTCGTCACCGCGCTGATGGATACCGGCGATCTGCCCGCGGCCGAGAAGGCGCTGGCGATGTATGGCGGTCCGCACAATTCCGCCTATGAACTCCGCGCCGGGTTGCTGGCGGCCAATGCGCGCCGGATACCGCAGGCGAAAGCGGCGCTCGCGGCGGGAAAGCTGGAGGACCTCAGCCCGGTGGACCAAGGCTGGTGGCACTACCTGGAGGCGCTGGTGGCGGAGGCGGAGGGGAATTTCCCGGCGGCCAATGAATTCTTCGCGCAGGCGAACACGGCCGCGGTGTCGGATCTGCAGCGAGCGCGTTTCATGCTCGGCCAGGAACAGGCCCGGCTGCGGTCGGGCCAGACCAACGAGGCCGATCTCGCCACGACCAAAGCCAACATGGAGCGCCTGCAGGGCACGCGGCAGGGGTACGTTTTCGCGCAAGCCTATGCCACCGGGCTGGCGCTGCTCCGGCGTGAACCCGAAGCGCAAGCCGTGCTCCAGGCCCAGCTGGCGATCCTGCCGCCGAGCGAGCGGGCGATGGCGGATCAGTTCCGGCTGATGCTGGGCCTGATCGCGGGCGAACGCAGCGACGCGGGCCGGCGGGCGTTCCGGCAGTTGTTGCGCGACGGGCAGAAACCGGAAACCCAACGGCTCGCGCTCCAGTTGCTCGCCCGTGGCGCGACGACGGCGGCCGAGCGCGAACAATTGCGGCGGGACCTGACCGAGCTGCTCGGGTCCCCGAACCCGAACCGCATCGTGGAGGACCTGATGCTCACCCGCGCCCAGCTGGCGCTGGCGGACCAGGATTATGCGCACGCGGAGGAAGACGCGCGCGCCCTGCTGGAGCGCTTTCCGGGCAGCAACCTAAGAGCGGAGGCCCTCGATGTGCGCCTGGCGGTGGCGTGGGACCTGAAGCGGCCGCGCACGGCGGCGGAAGTGATCACGCAATTGCGCGACCTGATCGGGCCGGGCCGCGACCGCGCGGAACTGGGCGTGCTGCTCGCCGAGGCTTTCTTTCGGGCCGGGGATTATCGCAATGCAGCCAATGCCTATGACGCGGCCCTGCACGAATCGCCCTCGGTCGTGCCGGCGGGCGTGCTTATTTTCCAGCGGGTGCTGTCCGACATCCGGGCGGGCCAGATCGACCAAGCGGCGGCGCAGCTCGACGCCGCGGCCGGCAACCCGGCGTTCGACCCGGTGAACCGCTGGCAGGCGGAATGGAACCTCGTCAAGGAAATGCAGGTGGGGGGCGACACGACCGCCGCGTACGCGCGGGTGAACCGGCTGCTCGCGGCCGGCGCCCAGGGCGTCCCGGAGGAGCTGCGCATCCGGCTCATGTGGCTGCGCGCCAAGCTCGCCTTCGACAACGGCCAGCCGCAGGCCACCTTGCAACAGGTTGACGAGCTGCTTGCGCTGCTGCCCGCCGGCGGGCAGCTCGATCCCGCGCTGCGCACCAGCGTGACCAGCACGACGCTGCTGCTCCGCGCGCAAGCGCTGCTGGCGCTGAACCGCGACAAGGAAGGCACCGCCGTGATGGAAAAATTGCGCGCCGAGTACCAGGCCTCCCCGGCGGCACAATACTCGTATCTGGTCCAGGCCAGTTATCTCACGAACCAGCGCGGGGACCTGGCGGGGGCCCAGGGCGTGCTGGTGAGCTTTGTTGACAACGAGGCCTACCGCCGGAGCCCTTATGCGCCGCTGGCCCTCTATGACGCCGCCCTGAACCTGGAACGCCAGGGCTTGGATCGCCAGCTGCGCGAGGCCTACCAGCGGCTCGAGCGGCTGATCAACGATTACCCGCAGGACGACCTCGTGTTCTACGCGCGCCTGAAGCAGGGCGACCTGATGCGGAAACTGAACGACTTCGCGACGGCGCGACAGCTCTACGAGTATCTCGTCAACAATTACGCGGGGCATCCGGACGAACTTCTCGCGCAACTCGCGCTCGGCGACTGCTATTTCGCGCAGGGCACCAACAGCGTGTCGAACTACGAGAGCGCGACATCCATCTTCGAGCGGTTGCGCGACCTGCCGTCGGCGCCGGTCGACCTGCGGGCCGAGGCCGGGTTCAAATGGGGCTACGCGCTGGAACAACGCCAGCAGACCGCGAAGGCGCAGACGGCATTCTGGGGCATCGTGAACGATTTCCTGCTTGATGCCGCGGAGGCGGCCAAGCTGGGCGCGAAGGGCCGCTATTGGGTGTCGCGATCATTGCTCGAACTCGGCCAGATCAACGAGGACGCCGGCCGCCTCGATGAGGCGCAGCGCGCCTACCGGTTGATTGTCGACCAGAAACTCTACGGGGTCGCGCAGGCGCAGGCCAAGCTGGCGCGATTCCGACCCGCCGCGGGAGCCAAGCCATGAGCTTTGGCATTTACCCCCGGAGGGCGCGGCCCATGATGCGCGCGAATTCATGACGGAATTCAGTTACAGTGTCTTTGCGAAGGGCGGACCCGTGATGTGGCTGCTCGTGCTGCTCGGCGTGATCGCGCTGATCGTCTTCATCGAGCGGGCGCTGTTCCTGCACCAGGGCCAGATCCGATCGACGGCATTTCTGGACGGCATCAAGAATCTGCTGCAAAAGGACCGGCTGATGGAGGCCCTGACGGTTTGCGAAGAAACGCCGGGGCCCGTCGCGAAACTGGTGAAGGCCGGCCTCCGTCACGCCACGGACGACGAACAGGGCATGCGCTATGCCATCCAGGAAGCGGCGCTGGCGGAGATCCCGGTGTTGGAGCGCCGCATCAGCGCGCTGGCGGCGATCGCGCAGATCGCGCCCTTGTTCGGCTTGCTCGGCACGCTGCTGGGGATGATCCGCACGTTCTGGCAATTCAACCAGGGGGGCAATTACGCGACGTCCGCCGCGCTCGCCGGCGGGATGTGGGAGGCCTTGCTCACGGCGGCCGCCGGCCTGGCGGTGGCGATCCCGGCGCAGGTGGCGCGGCATTTCCTGGCGGGCCGCGTGCGCGCGCTGGTGCAGGACATGGAATGGGTGGCGAGCGAGCTCATGCGTTTCCTGCTGCGCGACTATCGCGCCGGCAAGGACCAGGCGCGATGATCACGCGGCCGCTTGATCTCGAAGCGCGACTCAGTCCGCCGCCGCGGGACCTGGATTTCGTCGGCTGGGTCAACGTCGGCGCCATCGTGCTGTTTTTCAGCCTGCTGGGATCGCGCTTTGTCCTGACCCCGGGGCTCGAAGTCGGCATCCGCAACGACGGGCTGGTGTTGCCGCAGGGACCTGTGCCGGTGGAGAACCTCGGCGCCGCCTCGGTCGTGCTAAGTTATCGCCGGGAAAACGTAATTCTCTTTGAAGGAGGCATCTATTCGCTGGCGGAACTGCAGAAACAACTCGCCGGGTATGCCAAGCGGCATCCCGGCGCGATCATGCTGGTGCAGGCTGACCGCGAAGTGTCGGTGCAAAACGTGCTCGATCTTATCGTGATGGCGCGCGGCGCCGGATTCGCCAATGTCATGCTGGCGGCCGAACCGACCGAACAGCCCAAATAGCGAGGATCGCCCGTGCGCATCGGCAGGATTGAGGTCAAGCGGCGGGTCTGGATCGGGTTGGGCTTCGCCCTGGCGGTGACGGTGGCGTGGTGGGTCTGGCTGCGTAGCCGCCAGGCGCCGATCGGACAAGTGGCCGCAGCCAAATCTCCCTTCGTGCAATTGGTCGGAATGAACGGTGGGGCGGGGGACAAGGCTCTTCGCGAACAAGTCGAATTGATGGACCCGAAACCGCTGTTTTTCCCGACGGAATGGAATTATGGGCAGCGACCGCTGCGCGAATCGATGCGCCGACAACCGGGAGACGTTTTCGGCAGTTTTCCTCCGAATCTCGAATTTGGTGGCAAGGGTGTCAGAGCCTATGGAGCGGAAGGCGAAGCCGCGCCGGAGAAGTTGGCTGATGTGCTGGCGCAAGGTAACGAAGTTCCTTTCGACGGCATGGGTCAGGTTGACACGATGACTGCCAGTCTGAAACCGCGCAGCGCTTTTCTCGAAGTTCGGTCGCTGAGAAAAGGGGATGTGGTCCTCAGCCAGACACTTGGGAATCTGTTTGCCCCGCGGCCCGACTTTCCTCCGATGGAGTATCTCGTCGCGGTGAGCAGCCTCGGAGTCATCGGCGATCCGGTTCTGGTACTCGGTGTCGAAGGGGATGAGGTTGATGAACGAGTGGACAGTTTCTTCCGCTCCTACCTTGTAAAAGGGGCTCACCTCGGCGAGCGTTTGATGCCTGGGAACTATCGCGTTTCGATCGGTCCGTAGGTTTTTTGGAGAGGCGGTAAGAATCTAGTTGACGGCCAATTTTACGGGCTATTCTCTCAACGTTCTTTTCCAATTTTGGTCTGTGCCTTGGTCTGCCCAGATAGCTCAGTTGGCAGAGCACGTTCTTGGTAAGGACGAGGTCGCCGGTTCGAATCCGGTTCTGGGCTCCAGGCCAACGTCGCTGATCCCGACGTTAATCTAGATCAACAACTTCAACCACCAACAACCTACTCCACCTCCACATGGCTAAAGGAACATTCGAACGCAAGAAGCCGCACGTCAATGTCGGCACGATCGGCCACATCGACCACGGCAAGACGACGCTGACCGCCTCGATTCTGGCGGTGCAAGCCCGCAAAGGCCTGGCCGAGGTCAAGGCTTACTCCGACATCGCCAAGGGCGGCACGGTGCGTGACGCCACGAAGACCGTCACCATTGCGGTGGCGCACGTGGAGTACGAGTCCGACAAGCGCCACTACGCCCACGTCGACTGCCCCGGGCATGCCGACTTCGTCAAGAACATGATCACGGGTGCCGCCCAGATGGACGGTGCCATCCTCGTCGTGTCCGCCGCTGACGGCCCGATGCCGCAGACGCGCGAGCACGTGCTGCTTGCCCGCCAGGTCGGCGTGCCGAAGCTGGTCGTGTTCCTGAACAAGGTCGACCTCATCGAGGACCCCGAGCTGCTCGACCTCGTCGAGGAGGAAATCCGCGACCTGCTCACGAAGTACCAGTTTGACGGCAAGAACGCCAAGATTGTCCGTGGCTCCGCCACCGCCGCGCTCGAGGGCAAGCCCGAGGGCGAGAAGGCGATCCAGGAGCTGATGAACGCGATCGACACCGAGATTCCCGAGCCGGTCCGCGAGATCGACAAGCCGTTCCTGATGTCCGTCGAGGACGTCTTCTCGATCACCGGCCGCGGCACCGTCGCCACGGGTCGTATCGAGCGCGGCAAGTGCAAGCTCAATGACACGGTCGAGATCGTCGGCCTGCGCGACACCACCTCGACGGTCGTCACCGGCATCGAGATGTTCCGCAAGCTCCTCGATTACGGCCAGGCGGGCGACAATGTCGGCCTGCTGCTTCGCGGCGTGGAAAAGGAAGGCATCGAGCGCGGCCAGGTCATCGCCGCCCCGAAGAGCATCACGCCGCACACCAAGGCCAAGGCCGAGATCTACGTCCTCTCGAAGGACGAGGGCGGCCGCCACACCCCGTTCTTCAACGGTTATCGTCCCCAGTTCTACTTCCGCACGACGGACGTGACCGGGGTCGTCAAACTCCCCGCCGGCGTCGAGATGATCATGCCCGGTGACAACATCGCGGTCGAAATCGAGCTGATCGTGCCCATCGCCATGGAGAAGCTCCAGAAGTTCGCCATCCGCGAGGGCGGCCGCACCATCGGTGCCGGCCGGGTCACGGAGATCATCGAATAAGCGTCGTCAACCTCCTTCGTCCGGCGCTGCCGGGGCTCCTTTGCGGGGTCCCGGCTGTGTCGTCTAAATGAAATATCTCACAGGGGTGTAGCTCAATTGGTAGAGTAGCGGTCTCCAAAACCGTTGGTTGGGGGTTCGATTCCCTCCGCCCCTGCCACCTCCGCCCGATCCGTCCCATGGCCAATCCGTTCCGCAGCGCCCGCATCTTCTTCAGCGAACTCGTCGCCGAGTTGCAGAAAGCCAGCTGGCCGACCCGCAGCGAGCTCAAGGATTCGACGATCGTCGTGATCGTTGCGTGCGTGCTGCTCGGCCTGTTCACCAGCATCAGCGATTTTGCCCTCTACAACGTGGTCGACGCCGTCACCTCGCTGATCAGCCGCTAACCCTTTCCGCCGATGTCCGCCGACACCTCCACCTCCACCAGCGCGCAGTGGTTCGCTGTGCACACGCTCTCCGGCCAGGAGAACAAGGTGAAGACCTACATCGAGAAGTTCCGGAAGGCCGAGGAACTCGACGACGCGATCTTCGAGGTGCTGCTGCCGACGGAGGTTGTTTCCGAGGTCAAGGGCGGGAAGAAGTCCACCAAGGTCCGCAAGCTGTATCCGGGCTACGTGTTCATCAACATGGCGCTCTACGACGCCGAGAAAAAGGTCGTGATCAAGCCGTTCTATTTCGTGAAGGATGCGGCCGGCGTCATCGGTTTCGTGGGCGGCGACAAGCCCGCGCCGCTGCGCCAGGCCGAGATCGACGAGATCAAGGCGCGCATCGAGGCCGCCTCGGGCAAGGAGATCCCGAAGGTCACCTTCGAGGTCGGCGAGGAGGTCAAGATCACCGACGGCGCGTTCGCCAACCTGACCGGCCGCGTCGACGAGATCGATCCCGCCCGCGGCAAGCTCAAGATTTCCGTTTCCATTTTCGGACGGTTTACGCCCGTCGAACTCGAATACTGGCAGGTCCAGCGCGCCTCTGAAAGCTGATCGATCCGCCGCCCACCACCCACCAGTCCCCCCTCCGCTCACATGGCTAAGAAAATTCAAGGTTACGTCCGCCTCCAGCTGCCCGCCGGCGCGGCCAATCCGGCGCCGCCCGTCGGCCCCGCCCTCGGCGCCCAAGGCGTCAACATCATGGGCTTCTGCAAGGAGTTCAACGCGAAGACCAAGGACCAGGCCGGCATGATCATCCCGGTTGTGATTACGGTCTACGCCGACAAGTCCTTCACGTTCATCTGCAAGTCCCCGCCGGCTTCCGTGCTGCTCAAGAAGGCCGCCGGCATCGCCACGGGTTCCGCCAAGCCGAACATGGACAAGGTCGGCAAGGTGACGAAAAAGCAGATCCTCGAGATCATCAAAATCAAGAAGGCCGACCTGAACGCCAACAGCGACGAGGCCGCCATCCGCATGATCGCCGGCACCGCCCGCAACATGGGCATCGACGTCGTCGACTGATTTCATCCAACCCAAAAACTCACCGCGGGAGTCCCACCCGGGACGTTCGCACCGCAAGGAGTCATCCATGCCCGTAAAACACAGCAAGCGATACCGGAACGCCGCCTCGGTGGCCGACCTCGCGAAGGAATACCCGCTCAAGGAAGCGGTCGACGTCCTCGCCAAATTCCCGAAGGCCAAGTTCGACGAGACCGTCGAGCTCTCCTTCCGCCTCGGCGTCGACCCGGCGCAAGGCGACCAGATGGTGCGCGGCACCACGCCGCTGCCCAACGGCTCCGGCAAGAAGATCCGCGTGCTCGTCTTCACCGACGACGCGGAGAAGGCCCTCGCCGCCGGCGCCGACTTCGCCGGCCTGGCCGACATGATGGCCAAGGTTTCCGGCGGCTGGCTCGATTTCGATGTCGCGATCGCGACCACCGAGGCGATGAAGCAGGTCCGCACGCTCGCGCGCATCCTCGGCCCGAAGGGTCTCATGCCGAACCCCAAGTCCGGCACCGTCACGGACGACGTCGCGGCGGGCATCAAGGCCGTGAAGGCCGGCCGCGTTGAGTTCAAGGTCGACAAGACCGCCAACATCGGGGTCGGCGTCGGCAAGCGTTCCTTCACGCCCGAGCAGATCATTGAGAACGCCAGCGCCGTCCTCGAGGCGGTGGGCAAGGCCCGCCCGGTCGGTTACAAGGGCAGCCACTACATCAAGAGCGTCACCATCTCCTCCTCGATGAGCCCCGGCGTGCGGCTCGCGAGCAGCGAATACAGCAAATTCTAAGGACCCCGCCACCATGAGAGCCGAAAAGAAATATTTGATCGATGAGGTCAGCGGGCACCTGAAGAAGTCCGATTACGTCATCCTGACGAACTTCACGAAGCTGACCGTCGGCGACGCCGCCGAGCTGCGCAAGCGGCTCGCGCCGGAGAAGGCCGAGTTCCACGTCGTGAAGAACAGCTCGTTCCGCGTCGCGGCCAAGGCCCTCGGCCTGCCCGACCTCGAGAGCTCGCTGACCGGCCAGACGGCCGTCGTCGTCGGCGGCACGAATCCCGCGGGTGTCGCCAAGACGCTCAAGAAGT
>Ga0310810_10000477_pt1 | contig 40633 bp, 43 predicted proteins | sample NCmetagenome_FD_207641 | JGI IMG/M metagenome (GOLD analysis project Ga0310810, IMG submission 207641) | Soil microbial communities from experimental microcosm in Duke University, North Carolina, United States - NC | ecosystem: Engineered > Artificial ecosystem > Soil microcosm > Unclassified ...
GGAGCTCGCGAGAGACGTAGTCGCGCACCTGCTCGCACTGCGCGATGGCTTCCTTCAGCACCGGGTGGGCGATGCGCTCCTGCTCGAGGTCGCACTTCAGCGCCTCGAGGGCGTTCTCGCCGATCAGCAGCTTGCCGAGGTCCTGGAGATTGGGCAGGCCTTCGAGGAACAGGATGCGCTCGATCAGCCGGTCGGCGTGCTTCATCTCGTCGATCGACTCCTTCTTCTCGTGCTCCTCGAGCTTCTTCAGCCCCCAGTTGCCGAACATGCGGGCGTGCAGGAAGTACTGATTGATCGCCGTAAGCTCGTTGAAGAGCACCTTGTTCAGGTGCTGCACGACCTTCGCATCGCCTTTCATCGCGCCTCCGTAGGAAGGCGAAGCGTAGCCGAGGCTACTCGGCGTCCGCCAGCGCGCATGCGCACTCGGCGCGCATTTCCTTCAGCATCCCGCTCGCGCATTCGCGGCAGCGGCCGCAGGTGGTCCCCACGCCGAGCTGGAAGGCCACATCCTCGAGCGATGCGGCGCCCGCGCGCGCGCATTCCCTGAGCTGGCGTTCCGTCACGGCGTTGCAGATGCAGATGTACAAGGCTTGCCCTCGGTAAAGACGATTCCAGTATTCCGCTCCCCGCAAGGCCTTGATTGATCTGGATCAAGCCAAATGAGAACGGTTGACGTTTGTAATGATAACAATTATCGTTAATCCATGCAGCAAGTGGATCGAGCCCCGGTGCCAGCCTTTGACGCCCCGCCACCCAAGGTGACGAGTGAGGCGTTGCTTGGCGCCAGGCGAGAGCTAGTAATCACCCACAACGGCCGGGAGTACCGGCTGCGGGTGACCCAAAACGGCAAGCTGATTCTTACGGCGTAAAGGATATGGGCCAGATTCTCCTCGTCACGTTGCGCGAAGGCATCGAGATGTTCCTGATCGTGGCGATCGCCGCCGCGTATCTCACGAAGACCGGCCGGCGAGCGCTTGTGCCGGCCGTCGCCTGGGGCACCGGTGTCGCGCTCGTCGTGTCCGTGGCGCTCGGCGTCGGGCTCGCCGAGGCTGCGGTGACGCCGAAATGGGAAGCCGTGCTCGCGCTGGTGGCCGCCGTCCTGGTGATTTCCATGGTGGCTTACATGCTGAGCGCCGCGAAGCACCTGCGCCGGCGCATCGGCGAAAAGCTCGACGCCGCGGCGACCCGGCCGGGGCGCGCCGCCTGGTTGGGCGTATTCCTGTTCGTCGTGCTGATGATCACGCGCGAAGGGATGGAGACCGCCTTCCTGACCGCGTCGCTCTTCCGCCAGACGCAAACGCAGCACTTCGTGCTCGGCGCGCTGGTCGGCCTCGTCGCGGCCGCGGCTCTCGCCTGGGGCTGGGTGCGCTACGGCCAGCGCGTCAACCTGCAGCTGTTCTTCAACGTCACTTCGATCTTCCTCGTCCTGTTCGCCCTGCAGCTCGTGATCTACGCCTTCCATGAGGCAACCGAGGGCAACCTGCTGCCCCTCGACAACGCGTACTGGCACATCGCCACCGAACCCTATGGGCCGGAGGGCGACTACGGCGCGATGCTGACCTACGCGCTGGTGCTCGTGCCGGCGGCGTGGCTAGCCTGGGCGGCCTGGAGCGGCCGGCAGAGCAGCGCTTCGTTGCCGAAAAATCTCGCCAAGCGCTGAGCGCTCGGCGTTCGTGGTGCCAGCCAGCGGCAGCGGCCGCAAGCCAGCCCCAGCTTTCAACCTCAAGGGAGCGGACTGGCATGAAGAAGGCCCTCGTTTCTTCCGCGCTCGCGCTGCTCGCGCCGCTCGCGGCGCAGGCACAGAGCGTGGAGCAGAAGATCGACGAGCTGCAAAGAGAGATCGACCGGCTGAAGGGTGACGTCTCGCGTCTCGGCGCCGCCTCCGCGGCGAGCGCGGGCGAAGAGGCGACCTCGCTCTTCGGCTACGGCGAGTTCAACTACAACCGCTTCCGCAGCGACGAGCGTGGCTCGAAGGCCGACCTGCGGCGCTTCGTATTCGGCCTCGCTCACCGCTTCAACGAGCGTCTGACCTTCAACTCCGAGGTCGAGCTGGAGCACGCCGTCGCGAGCGCCGAGGACGAGGGCGAGATCGAGATCGAGCAGGCCTATCTCGACTACCGGTTCAGCGACGCGGTGAACGTGAAGGGCGGGCTGTTCCTCATCCCGCTCGGCGTCCTCAACCTGACCCACGAGCCGCCGACCTACTACGGGGTCGAGCGAAACGACGTAGAGACGCGCATCATCCCGACCACCTGGCGCGAGCTCGGCATCGGCGTGCACGGCCTGCTCGGCGCGAGCGGGCTCAACTACGACGCCGGCGTGACCACGGGCTTCAACGCCGGAAAGCTCGACGAGGCCGACACCGGCATCCGCAGCGCCCATCAGGAGGGCTCGCAGGCCGATGCGCGAGACCTGTCGCTGTACGGAGCTCTGAACTACCAGCGGCCCGGTCTGCGCGTCGGCGGCGGCCTCTTCACTGGCAACACCGGTCAGAACGGCCAGGCAGACCCGACGCTGCGCGGCGTGGCCGCGCGCCTGACGCTGTGGGACATGCACGCGCAGTACAGCCGCGCCGGCTGGGACCTGCAGGCGCTCTATGCCAAGGGAACGCTCGGGGACGCCGGGCGCGTCAACGCGGTCACCGCGCCCCAAGGCTTCGCGGCGCCCAGGTCCCTCAAGGGCTGGTACGCGCAGGCGGCATATCACGTCTACCGGCGGGGCGAGCTCGACATCGCGCCGTTCGTCCGCGTGGAGCGCGTCGAGATCCGCCAGCAGGAAGACGCACCGCTCGGCGTATTCCAGGACCCGAACAACCTCGAGCGCGTCCGTACCGTCGGCGTCAACTTCTATGTCCATCCGCAGGTCGTGATCAAGGCCGACCTGAAGCGCTTCAGCGCCGATGCTTCGCGCGACAGCCTGAACCTCGGCCTCGGGTACATGTTCTAGCGATGCGCGCGCTCGACGCCGGGTACTGGGTCCCGCTCGCCGTGGTGTGCGCGCCGGTCGCCGCGCATGCCACGCAGTACCTCACCGTAGAGCAGGCGCAGCATGCGCTCTTTCCCCAGGGCGAGCGATTCGCCGCCGCCACGGTGGCGCTGTCGGACGAGCAGCGAAGCCGCATCGCCGAGCTCTCCGGAGTCCGCTCGCCGCGGGGCGAGCAGCCGGTCTGGCGCGTGCAGCGCGGGCAAACGCTCGTCGGCTACTTCATCGTCGACGAGGTCATCGGCAAGCACGAGCTGATCACCTACGCCGTCGGCCTCGGCGACGACGGCAAGGTGCGCGGCGTGGAGATCCTCGACTATCGCGAGTCTCGCGGCGGCGAGGTGCGCGATCCGCGCTGGCGGGCGCAGTTCAACGGCAAGCGCGCCGGCGACGCGCTGCGCCTCGGCCAGGATATCCAGAACCTGAGCGGCGCGACGCTCTCGAGCCGGCACATCACCGACGGCGTACGCCGTCTGCTCGCCCTCTACGAGGTGGCCCTCAAGCCGCGATGATCACCCGCGCCCGCCCGCTGCTCGGCACGCTGGTCGCCATCGCAAGCGAGGGTGGCGAAGCCGGCCTGCGCGCGGCCTTCGCTGCGATCGAGCGCGTTCATGCGCTGATGAACTTCCATGCCGAGGCGGGCGACCTGGCACGTATCAACCGCGCCCGAGCGGGTCGTGCAGTCTGCGTCGATCGCTGGACCTACCAGGTCCTCGGCTGCGCCAAGGAGCTGAGCGCGCGCAGCGCCGGCGCATTCGACGTGGTCGTCCCGGGGTCGGGCGCCTGCCATGCCGATCTCGAGCTGCTCCCGGGGTCGAAGGTGCGGTGGCGCCGCGCGGGCCGCCTCGACCTCGGCGGCGTCGCGAAAGGCTTTGCGGTGGACCGCGCCGTTCGGGCGCTGCGCCGCCACGGCGCGAAACGCGGCTGCGTCAACGCGGGCGGCGACCTGCGGCGCTTCGGACGTTGGGCCGAGCCGGTGCGCGTGCGCGTACCGCAAAGCCCGTGGCGTTCGATCGCGCTGCCCGGCGATCCCTCCGAGGCCGTGGCGACGTCCGGCGCCTATTACGGCGGCCATTTTCGCGACCCGCGCAGCGGGGAAGAGCGGCGCCTCGAGGGCAGCATCACGGTGTGCGCGCCGAGTTGCATGGTGGCCGACGGCCTGACGAAGATCGTCGGCCTGCTTGGGCCGCAGCCCGATTTGCTCGCCCGGTACCGCGCCCGAGCGTTCTCGCTCGACGCCGCGGGGCGCCTCTATGCGGCTGCCGGCTAGCCTGCGCCGCTCCTTCTACGGGGCCGCGGCGCTGGTCGCTGCGAGCGGCGTGGCGTGGCTCGCGTTTCACTACCTCGGCCGCCCGGCCGACGCGGCGGCAGCGTGGGCGCTCGAGATCCACGGCGGCGCGGCGATGCTGTTGCTTTTCTTGGCCGGCGCGCTCTTCTGGCTGCACGCACCGGGCGCCTGGAACGAGCGCAAGAATCGCCTCTCGGGCGGCTTCGTCGGCGGCACTCTCGCCGTGCTGACGCTGACGGCCTATCTGCTCTATTACGCGAGCGGCGAAGCCGTGCGCAGCGGCGCGAGCGTGGTCCACTGGGCCCTCGGCATCGCCGCCCTGCCGCTCGGGTACGTCCACGTCGTGCTGGGCCGGCGGACGCGCTAGCCCTCGGCTATCATCCCGGGCGAGGAACCGCGCAGCGGTCCCACCATGAGGAGGAGGAAAACATGACCAGCCGTTGGCTCGCCCTTGCGGCGGGCGCCGTCTTCGCCGTCCCCGCCGCGGCGCAGCAAGTGACGTTCATGACCGGGCCGCAGGGCGGCTCGTGGATCCCGCTCGGCGGCGCCCTGAAGGGCATGTGGGAGAAGGCCGTGCCCGGGCTGCAGATCACGCAAACGCCCGGCGCGGGCATTGCCAACGTGCGCGGCGTCGACGAGGGCAAGGCCCAGATCGGCATCGCCAACTCGAGCACGACGGTCGACGGCATCGCCGGCCGCGCGCCCTATCCGAAGAAGGTAACGCACGTCTGCCAGGTGGCGAACCTGTATCCGCAGTATTTCCAGGTGGTGGCGCTCGCCGGCTCGGGCGTGAAGAGCCTGCGCGACCTGAAAGGCAAGGTGCTGGTCACCCAGCCGAAAGGCAACACGGCGGAAGCGCTCACCGCCGACGTGCTGAAGCTCAACGGCATGAGCTACCAGTCGCTGGCGAAGGTGAACTTCCAGGCGGCCTATACCGACGCGGTCGGCATGATGAAGGACGGGCACGCCCAGGTCTTCACGCTCGGCACCACGGCGCCCGCCTCCGCGGTCATGGACCTCGCCAGCGCGCGCGACATCGAGCTCGTGCCGGTCGACGACAAGACCATGGCCGGGCTGAAGAAGACCAACGGCGGCTACAACAAGCTGATCATCAAGGCGGGCACCTATCCCAAGCAGGACAAGGACGTGCCGGTGATCGGCTACTCGACGCACATCGTGGCGCGCTGCGACCTGCCCGAGGACACGGTGTACAAGATGACCAAGACCATGGCCGGCAACATCGACGACATGGCGGCGATCGTCAAGGCGATCCACGGCGTGACGCCCAAGGACATGGCGCTCGACATCGGCGTGCCGTTCCACAAGGGCGCGGCGAAGTTCTACAAGGAAGCCGGCGCGATGTAAGGGTGCCGCGTCTGGACTGAGCAGGCGGGGCGGCGATCGCCGCCCCGTTTTTCATTCGGAGCCGGAATGATCTCGGACGAAAACGCCGCCACCACGCCGACCTCGGTCGCGCTGCGCCGGACCGCCTTCGCGGTCGCGATCGCGATGTCGCTCTATCACATGTACGTCGCCGCGTTCGGCCCGCCGGAGGCGATGATCTTCCGCGGCACGCACCTGCTCTTCGCGCTGACGCTGGTCTTCATCCTCTTCCCTTCGCGCCCCGGCGCGGCGGCCGGCTGGCGGCTGCTCGATGCGCTGCTGCTCGCCGGCGGCTGGGGCCTCGTGCTGCACATCTTCCTCAACTACAGCTACTACGAGAACCGCATCATCTACATCGACGAGCTCACCGCCTGGGACAAGTTCTACGCCGTGGTCTCGGTGATCGTGGTGCTGGAGGCCACCCGGCGGGTCATCGGCTGGGCGCTGCCGCTGACGGCGATGTGCTTCCTCGCGTACGCGCTGCAGAGCCACGTCACGCTGCCGGTGCTGATGGAGCAGGTCTACTTCTCCACCGAGGGCATCTTCGGCTCGACGCTCGGCGTGTCCGCGTCCTACGTCATCCTGTTCGTGCTGTTCGGCGCGTTCATGGAGAAGAGCGGCACCGGGCAGCTGTTCATGGACTTCGCGCTGTCGCTGACCGGCAGCCAGGCCGGCGGGCCGGGCAAGGTCTCGGTGGTGAGCTCGAGCCTGTTCGGCACCGTCTCGGGCAGCGCGGTGGCGAACGTCATGGTCGACGGCCCGATCACCATTCCTCTCATGAAGAAAACCGGCTTTCGCCCGCCGTTCGCCGCGGCGGTCGAGGCGGTCGCGTCGACCGGCGGCCAGCTCATGCCGCCGGTGATGGGGGCCGCGGCGTTCGTCATGGCGGAGTTCCTCGCCGTGCCGTACGCCCAGGTCGCCGTATGGGCGATCGTGCCTTCCCTCCTCTACTACCTCGCGGTGTTCTTCGCGGTGCATTTCGAGGCGAAGCGTTACGGCCTTGCCGGGGTGCCGAAGGCCGAGCTGCCGCGCCTGAGCCGCGTGATGATCGAGCGCGGCCACCTTTTCGTGCCGATCCTGATAGTGCTGTTCGGCCTGATGCTCGGCTATTCGGCGCCGCTGTGCGCGCTGGTCGGCGCGCTGGCCTGCCTGCCGATGGCGCTGGTGCGCAAGGCGACGCGCCAGGGCATCCGCTGGAGCTCGCTCATCGAGGCGCTCGAAGACGGCGCGAAGAACACGCTCTCCGTCGCCATGGCGTGCGCTTGCGCCGGCATCGTCATCGCCTGCGTCACCATCACCGGCCTGGGCATCGTGTTCACGCAGCTGGTCGTGCAGCTCGCGAACAACCACCTGTTCCTCGCGCTGCTGCTGACGGCGCTGGCCGGCATGGTGCTCGGCATGGGCATGCCGACCACCCCCGCCTACATCATGATGGTGGCGCTCCTCGTGCCGGCGGTGGTCAAGCTGGCGGTCGCCGGCTGCCCCGTTCCGGTGACGCAGTCGTGCAAAGAAGCGATGACGCCCGCTGCGCACATGTTCGCGTTCTACTTCGCCATCCTTTCTGCCATCACCCCGCCCGTCGCCCTGGCCGTGTACGCGGCGGCCGGGCTGGCGAAGACCGACCTGTGGCAGGCCGGCTGGGAGGCAGTCCGCGTCGCCTCGCCGGCTTACATTGTGCCGTTCATGTTCGTCTACGAGCCGTCGCTGCTGCTGATCGTCAACGACTGGGCGACGCAGTGGCCGAGCGTCACGTTCGCCGTGATCACGGCCTGCGTCGGGGCCATCTGCCTCGCGGCGAGCCTGATGGGCTGGCTCTTCTCGGCCGCGTCGTTCTGGCAGCGCGTCGCGCTTTTCGTCGCGGCACTTCTGCTGATCAAGCCCGGCATCTACAGCGACATCGTCGGCCTGGTGCTGCTCGCCGTGGTGGCCGGCGTGCAGCTCGCGGCGCGGCGGCGCTCCCTTGCGGCAGCGCCCTAGGGAACGCGGCATGCTGGCCGACGACGTGATCGCCGCCCAGGAGCAGGCGCGCGAGGTCCCGCCTTTCAGCGAGCGCCATCCCGGGCTCAGCGCCGCCGCAGGCTACGAGGCGGCGCGCGCGCTGCACGCGCACCGCGTGGCGCTCGGCTGGGTGCCGGTCGGGCGCAAGGTCGGGTTCACCAACCGCACGCTCTGGGAGCGGTACGGGGTGCACGAGCCGATGTGGGGCATGGTGTACGACCGGACGCTGGTCCGGGCCATGAACGACCGTGCCAGCGTTCCGCTCGCCGGTCTGGTCCAACCGCGCATCGAGCCGGAGATCGCTTTCAGGCTGAAGCGCGCGCCGTTCTCGAGCGACCCGGCTCACCTGCTCGACTGCCTGGAGTGGCTCGCCCATTCGGTCGAGATCGTGCAGTGCCACCACCCGGAGTGGAAGGTCACCATCGCGGACTGCTGCGCCGACAACGGCCTGCATGGTCGGTTGATCGTCGGCACGCCGGTTCCTGCCGAGGAGGTCCCCGAGCTGGCGCAACGCCTGCCCCAGGTGGCGGTGACGCTCTTCAAGGGAGACGAGCCCAGGGACCGCGGTGTCGGCGCGAACGTCCTCGGCAGCCCCCTTCTCTCGCTCGGCTACCTGGTGGAGCTGCTGAAGAATCAGCCTCAGGCCGCGCCGCTGCGTGCCGGTGAGATCGTGACGACGGGCGTCCTCACCGATGCCCACCCGGTGCGCCCGGGAGAGACATGGCACACCAGCCTCGATGGCCTGCCGCTGCCGGGGCTGACGATCGAGCTCACGTGAGGCCGCTCGAGGGCATCACCGTCGTGGCGCTCGAGCAGGTGATCGCCGGCCCGTTCGCCACACGACAGCTCGCCGAGCTCGGCGCCCGGGTCATCAAGATCGAGCGGCCCGGCGTCGGCGACCCGGCGCGCGCCTACGACGCCACGGTGAAGGGCCAGTCGTCGCATTTCGTCTGGACCAACCGCTCCAAGGAGAGCCTCGCGCTCGACCTGAAGGCGCCGCAGGCCGCGGAAGTGCTCGAGCGGCTGGTCGCGCGCGCCGACGTGTTCGTGCAGAACCTCGCCCCCGGCGCGGTGGAGCGCCTGGGTCTTGGCGCCGCCCGGCTGCGCGAGCGCCACCCGAGCCTCATCTGGTGCGGCATCTCCGGCTACGGTCCGACCGGTCCCTATGCGCGCAAGAAGGCCTACGACCTGCTCGTGCAGTGCGAGGCGGGGCTCCTTTCGATCACCGGCAGCGAGGAGGCGCCCGCGAAAGCCGGCATCCCGGTCGCCGACATCGCGGCCGGGATGTACGCCTTCTCGTCGATCCTGGCGGCCCTGCTGCGCCGCGGGCGCAGCGGCGAAGGTGCGACGCTCGACGTGACGATGCTCGAGTCGCTCGGCGAGTGGATGGGATTCCCGGCCTACTTCACGGCCTACGGCGGCGTCGCGCCAAGGCGCTCCGGCGCGTACCACGCGACGATCGCGCCCTACGGCCCGTTCCCCGCGGGCGATGGCGGCAGCGTGTTCCTGAGCGTGCAGAACGAGCGCGAGTTCGCCCGCTTCTGCGAGGCCGTGCTCGGGCGCAAGGAGCTCGCCCGGGATGCGCGCTTCGCCAGCGCGCCGAAGCGGCTCGAGAACCGCGCCGCCCTGCATGCCGAGATCGAGCGCGTCTTCGCCGGCCTGACCAGCGCCGAGGTGATCGCGCGGCTCGACGCCGCCGACATCGCCAACGCGCGGCTCAACGGCATCGCGGAATTCTGGCGGCACCCGCAGCTCGAGGCGCGCGCGCGCCGGGTCAGCGTGGCGTCTCCCGCCGGGCCGATCGAGGCGCTCAAGCCGCCGTTCAACCTGGACGGCTTCGCGCCGCGCATGGACGCGGTGCCGGCGGTCGGGGAGCACACCCGGGCGATCCTCGCCGAGCTGGGCTACGGCGAGGCGGCGATCGCCGGGCTCGAGAGCGCCGGCGTGATCTAGGCCGGGCTACTGCTTGGCGCGGCTGATATCGATGCCGGCTGCGCGCGCGAGCTCGCGGTGCACCCTCGCGACGCGCTCGACCTCGCCCTTGGCGGCGAAGCGCTCGTAGAAGCCCTCTTCGCGGAACTGCTTGGCGAGCTCCGACCACGGCTCGAGGCGCGCCTCCCAGCGCGCCACGCGCCCGGCTTCCGGCTCGGCGTCCTCGCGCGACAGGTCGGCGCAGACCCGAACCATCGCCTTGATGGTCACCGGCTTGGTGACCATGTAGGCGTCGTTGCCCCACACCGCGTCGCCGAAGGCGGCCCGCGCCGCCTTGAAGAAGTCGCGGATCACGGCGTAGTAGCGCGGCACTTCCTTAGCGCTGCCGCCGGCGAGCTGGATCGAGCGCCAGCGGCCGCGCACCCAGCGGTGCAGCTCGTTGAAGAGCTCGGCCTGCAAGACCCACTTGTCGCGCTGGCTGCGTCCACCCAGGCGGTTGATGCGGTAGCGCAGCGGGCTGTCGCCCTCGCTGTAGAGCTTCTCGACCAGCCGCGCGGCGAACTTGCGGTCCGGCGCGGCGAACGACACGCGGTCGTACAGGTCGACGAGGTGGCTCTTGTTGATGCGCGTCGGCGTGGAGTTGATGATGACGAACATCTCGGTCGCAAAGTCCTCGCTGCGACCGTCGAAGATGATGCACGGCACGTTGATGGTCGAAGCGTCGTCGGGGCGCTCGCGCATGTAGAAGTTCAGCGCCGCGAGGCGGTGCTGGCCGTCGATGATCAGGTACTTGGAGCTCGGCTCGCTGATCGTGCCGATGCCGCCCTCGCCGCTCGCGCGGAAGTTGAGCCGCTCGGACGTGAACAGCAGCACCGTGCCCGGGATCGGCGGCTGCGAGACCGCGGTCTCGTAGAAGTTCTTGAGCTGCTTCACCTTGGCGCGCGAGAGCGAGCGCTGGAACGCCTCGTCGGTGCGCTCGATCTTGGCGATGAACTGCGCGATGTCGTCGTCTTCCGAGACGTGCGAGGGGGCGATCTGCTCGCCCTCGCCGTAGAAGCGGCTGATGAAGCGCACCTTCGCCATGAGGTCCTTGGCGCGGTAGCTGACGAAGTAGAAGACGCCGTCCTTTTGCCGGATCTGCGTCGCTTGCATTGGCGCTCCCTCGTTGCCGGCCCCTGCCGGCTCTGCTGCGGGGCGAATATACCCGAAAGCCCTAGGACGAGCAGAAGGCGAGCCGCAGGGCCTGCAGCACCTCCATCGTGCGGCGGTTTTGCACGAACGCCACGACGCCCGAGCCGCGCAGCGTCGCCCCGGGCAGGAGGCCGAGCCGGCGCTCCACGGCGAAGCCGCCGTCCGCACGCGCCGCGAACGGCCCCTGCCATTCGAGCACCCGCGCGCGCGCGCCCGGACCGCGATCATCGAAGGCGGCGAGGTACAGGACGCCGTCCGGGCGCTCGGCCGGATCGAGCACCTGCCCAGCCACGCGGACTAGGAGCACCGGCTGCGACGCCTGGATCTGGATCTCCAGGCGGGCACGCGCCGGCCGCGAGTTGACCTGCTCGACGGCCTCGGCGAAGCGCGGACCGTGGAAGCCGGCGAACTCCTGTCCCTGCAGCAGCACCTTCGGCGCATAGACGAGCGCCATCCGCTGCCGCAGCGACAGCCGGCGCTTCGCGCCCGCATCGGGAGCGCCGCCGTACCTGGAGAGCTCGATCTGCAATGCGACGGCTATGAGCCTGTCCGCCGGCGAGCGCTCGGCCAGGTCGGCAAGCCAGCGCTCGGCCGCCGGGCAGCCCGCGCAGCGCCCACCGGTATAGAGCTCCACCAGCGCCGCGGTGCGCTCGCCGGAGCGGGCGCTGCACGGCCCGGCGAGGGCCGGCCCGGCGAGCGCCAGAGCGGCCAGCGTCGAAATGGTCCGCATCGCCCGCGCGCCGGCCACCCATAATCGCGCGTGCTCGCGCACCGGTATTTCTTTCTCGCCTCGTGGGCATGGAACTTCGGGCTGGGAATGACTTGGCTCGCGGTGCCGCTGTACGCGCGCAGCCAGGGGCTGTCGAACGCCGAGATCGGCGCGCTGTTCGCCGCGCCGGTCTTCGCCCAGGCACCGCTCAACCTCATCGGCGGCGCCTATAGCGACCGCATCGGCGGGAGAAGGCTGATGCTCGCCTCCTGCTGCGCGCAGGGTCTCGCCGCCGCCTGGCTCGCCTTCGCCGAGGGCTTCTGGATGCTCATGGTCGGGCAGCTGGTGCTGGTACTTTCGCGCGCCGCCTTCTGGCCGGCAAACTGGTCGATGGCGAGCGAGCTGCCCGGGGCGCGCGGCGTGCAGCTCGGCCGGCTCAACGCGGTGACGAACGTCGGCCAGATCCTCGGCACCGCGCTCTCGGGCTTTCTCCTTGCCGCGGTCGGCTTCCGCGCCAGCTTCGGCGTGCTGGCCGCGAGCGCTTTCGTAGCCTTCCTCGTGGCGCTCGGCACCCATCGTCCGGCGCGACGGGCAGCGCCGCACGGCCACGGCCTCATTGCAGGCTACCTGCCGCTCCTGCGCAAGCCGGTGATCCTGTATTCCGTGGTCTGCGCCTACGTCTCGGCGCTGCCTTTCTCGCTGTCGATCTCCTTCTATCCCCTGCTGCTGGCGTACTACGCGTACAGCGAGGCGAGCTCCGGCGTGCTGGTCTCGCTGCGCGCGGTAGGCTCGATCGCGGCGAGCCTGCTCGTCGCCCGCTTCGTGCGCACCGGCCCGGAGACGGTCTGGCCGGTGGTGTGCGCGGCGATCGTCGCCGCTTCGATCGGCTTTCTGCCGCTCTTCAACCACCCGGCGCCGATCGCCCTGTGGCTGCTCCTCGTCGGTGCGGGCTCCGCGGCGATGACGCTGTATTTCCAGATCACCATCGCCGAAGCGAGCCGACCGGAGGAGCGCGGCTCCGCGCTCGCCCTCGGCGGGCTCGGCTGGAGCGTGTCGCACTTTTCCACCCCGCTCGTCATGGGCGAGCTCGCCGATCGCTACGGCCTCGTGCACGGCTTCTACGTGATCGGCCTTTTCGCCGCCGCCGGCGCCGCCGCCATCGCGCTGCTGCGCCAATGGGCGTTCCGTCGCGCCACCGGCTAGCGCTGCCCCCGCCGCAGCTTCTCGGTGCGCTCCTGGATGTTGCGCTCGATCGATCGCAGGGCTTCCACCTGCTGGCGCAGCGCGGCCTCGCGCTGGTCGCGCTCGCGGTCGACGCGCTCGCGCTCGCGCGCCGCCCGCTCGCCCTCCCTCGCGAGACGATCCGCCTCTCGCGCGAGCCGCTGCCGCTCGGCGAGGTCGGCGGCAAGGAAGGCGGCAAAACGCCCTACGCCCGGCACCCCGGCATCGGCGATCGGCTCGAGCAGCCCGGCGGCCCGGGCTTCGTCGCGCAGGGGCGCCGGCAATACGGCGAGCAGGGTCGCAAGGCGCAGCCGGGCGAGCGGCTGCGGCTTCTCTTTGAAAGCCTGTTGCGCGCGAGCAAGCGCCGCCCGCTGCTCCGATTGCGGCGCGCGCGCGGCGTTCAATGCGTCGGCGACCACGCTGTCGACATCGCGCAGGACGCCGCCCTGCGGGTCTAGCGCCGCGCAGCTCGCGCAGGCGAGGGCGAGCGCGACGAGGAAGAGCTTCACGGATCGCACGTCCTTATAATTTCACGAAAATGTCCCACGCGAGCGGCCCCAAGGTCTATCTCGTCGCCGCTGTGGCAGCCAACGGCGTCATCGGCCGGGATGGCACGCTGCCGTGGCGGCTCCCCGAAGATCTCAAGCACTTCAAGCGCCTGACGCTGGGTCACCCGGTCATCATGGGCCGGCGCACCTGGGAATCGCTCGGCAACAAGGCCCTGCCCGGCAGGGACAACATCGTCGTGACGGCCCGGCCGGGCTACCAGGCGCCCGGCGCCGCCGTCGCCGGGTCGCTCGAAGGCGCGCTCGCGCTGTGCGACGGTGCGCCGGTCGTATTCGTCATCGGCGGCAGCGGGCTCTTTGCGCAATCCCTGCCCATCGCAGCAGGACTCGAGCTGACCGAGATCCAGCGCGACTTCCCTGGAGACACGTGGTTCCCGGACTATGACCGGTCGCGCTGGCGGGAGGTACAGCGCGAAGCGCATACCGCGACCGACGGCCTGCGCTTCGATTTCGTGCGCTACGAGCGCCGCTAGCCCTTGCTCTCGAACACGCGCACCTCGGGCAGCGGGAAGCCGTTGAACTGGCTCGCGTACGCCGTGGTGTAGGCGCCGGCGTTGCGCACGTAGATGAAGTCGCCTTCCTGGAGATCGGAGGGCAACGGCTCGTCGCGCATCACGATGTCCACCGAGTCGCAGGTCGGCCCGCCCACGGTCCAGGCGACGTCCGGGCCGGCCCGGTCGGTCCGGATGCGGTACTTCAAGCCTTCGCTCGACTCGATCACGCCGCCGAACAGGCCCGCGTCCCAGTGCATCCAGCGCTTGCCGGCGCGCGTCGCCGTGCCGAGCACGCGGCACACGAAATAGCCCGCGTCGGAGACGAGGTAGCGCCCGGGCTCGGCGATCACCTGCACGTCCTCCGGGAACGCCTTGAGCCCCTCGTTCACCACGGCGCCGATCGTCTCGACCGACGGGATCGGCTTGACGTGGCGCACCGGGAACCCACCGCCGATGTTCAGCAGCCGCGGCCGCAGGCCGGCCTTGATCATGGCGTCGAAAAGGACGCGCGCCTTCTCGAGCGCGACGCGCCAGTTCTCGGGGTTGCGGCACTGCGAGCCGACATGGAAGGTGATCCCGGCGAGGTCGGCCCCGAGCTTGGCCGCCGTGGCGACGATCTCGCGCGCGTCCGCCGCCCCGGCGCCGAACTTGCCCGAGAGCGGCCAGTCGCTGCCGATGTTCGGCGTGGCAATGCGCAGGTAGAGCTTGGCGCCCGGCGCGACCTCGTGGACGCGGCGCAGCTCGTCCAGGCTGTCGACCACGAACCACTCGACGCCCTTGGCGGCGGCGTAGGCGATCGACTCGCGCGCCTTGACCGGATTGGAGTAGAAGACTTCCGCCGCGGGCACCCCGAGGCCGAGCAGCAGGTCGAGCTCGGCCACCGAGGCGATCTCGAAGCCGCAGCCCTCCTGCACCAGCACCTTGAGCACGCGCCGGTCGGGGTTCGCCTTGACGGCGTAGTGCGGCCGCACGCGCGGCATGGCCGCGCGGAAGCGCCGCGCCTTCCCGCGCACGATGGCCGTGTCGAGGATCAGGAACGGTCGGGTGTACTTCTGGCGGGCCGCCCGGCGCACGATCTCGAAGTCGAGGCTGACTTCGGGGTGCGTGTCAAAGAGCTGTTCGAGCGGCTGCTGGCGGGTGACGGCGGACTGTCTGGCGCGTGCGAGGCTACTGGGAGGGCGATCGCCCATCGATGCGGTCTCCGAAAAAGTGGTCGGACCTAAGTTTCGGGAATGTCCCGGACGCAAACTTCGCAGAAGCGATGGCACATGAGCATCTCCAGAAATCTGCGGCCGATTATAGGGACGACCCCCCCGCAGTCAAGGCTTTTCAACGATTTTTTTACGGCCCCTATAGCGCCCGACGGGGGGGCAGACCACTAGATGTAGTAGGCGATAGAAACGGCGGGGCTAGATGCGCGGCAGCGTGACGCCTTTCTGGCCCTGGTACTTGCCGCCGCGATCGCGGTAAGAGGTCTCGCAGACCTCGTCGGACTCGAGGAACACGACCTGCGCCACGCCCTCGTTGGCGTAGATGCGCGCCGGCAGCGGCGTGGTGTTGGAAAACTCGAGCGTCACGTGCCCCTCCCATTCCGGCTCGAGCGGCGTCACGTTGACGATGATGCCGCAGCGCGCGTAGGTCGACTTGCCCAGGCAGATGGTCAGCACGTTGCGCGGGATGCGGAAATACTCCACGGTGCGCGCCAGCGCGAAGGAGTTGGGCGGGATGATGCACACCTCGCCGCGGTATTCCACGAAGTTCTTCTCGTCGAACGCCTTCGGGTCGACGATGGTGGAGTTGATGTTGGTGAAGATCTTGAATTCGGTCGAGCAACGGATGTCGTAGCCGTAGCTCGAAGTGCCGTAGGAGACGATCTTCCTGCCCTGCAGCTCCTTCACCTGCCCGGCCTCGAACGGCTCGATCATGCGCGCCTCGAGCGCCATGCGGCGAATCCACCGGTCCGACTTGATTGTCATAGACTGGATTCTATGTTCTCCGTGCGACCCCTGACAGCGAAGCTCGGCGCCGAGCTTTCGGGCGTCGAGGTGGCGGCGCTCGACGACGCAAGCTTCCGCGAGCTCTACCGCGCTTTCCTGCGCTACCAGGTGCTGCTCTTCCCGCCGCAGGACCTGCCGCCGACGCGCCAGGTCGAGTTCGCGCGCCGCTTCGGCGAAGTGCAGGTGCACGTCATGAACCAGTACCACGCCGACGGCCACCCCGAGCTCTACCGGCTGTCCAACCTCGACGAGCACGGGAGACCGTCCGGCCGCCACCCCGACAAGGGCACCCTTGCCTGGCATACCGACGGTTCCTGGCAGCGCGTGACCGGTCAGGCGACGATCATCTACGGCGAGCTCATGCCGGCACAGGGCGGCGAGACCCATTTCTGCGACATGTACGGCGCGTACGAGCGGCTCGACGCGAGCTGGAAGAAGCGCGTCGCCAACTTGCGGGCGGTCCATAACCTCGACTTCTCGCGCAACCGGCGCCACGGCGAGGACCCGCTGACCGAGGCCCAGCGCCTCGCCAGGCCGCCGGTCGACCACCCGGTGGTGCGCACTCACCCCGAGACGGGCCGCAAATGCCTATATCTTGGCGACCACGCCGAGTACATCGTCGGCCTGCCCTACGACGAAGGCCGCGCGCTGATCGAGGAGCTGAACGCCCTCGCGATCCACGCGGACCTCACCTACGAGCACCGCTGGAAGACGCGCGAGCTGCTCATCTGGGACAACCGCTGCGTGCTGCACCGGGCGACGCCGTACGATGCCGCCACACAGGGACGGGTGATCCGCCGCTGCACCATCCTCGGCGAGGAGCCGGCCTGAAGACCTAGGTGTTCTGGACGACGATGTTCGGGAACTTCGACGTCATGTCGCGCTGCGACTCGGCGATCTTGACCGCGCAACGGCGCGCGATGCGCCGGTAGATCTCCGCGACCGGGCCATCCGGATCGGACACCACGGTCGGCTTGCCGGAATCGGCCTGGCTGCGGATCGCCTCGTCGAGGGGCAGCTGGCCGAGCAGCTCGGTGCCGTAGTCCCGGCACATCTTCTCCGCGCCGCCGGCGCCGAAGATGTGGCTCTCGTGTCCGCACTTCGGGCAGACGTGGAACGACATGTTCTCCACCACGCCCAGAATCGGGATGCCGACCTTCTCGAACATCTTCAGGCCCTTGCGCGCATCGATGAGGGCGATGTCCTGCGGCGTGGTGACGATCACCGCGCCGGTGACCGGCACCTTCTGCGCGAGCGTGAGCTGGATGTCGCCGGTGCCGGGCGGCAGATCGACCACCAGATAGTCGAGGTCGCGCCAGCGCGTGTCCTTGAGGAGCTGCTCCAGCGCCTGGGTGACCATCGGGCCGCGCCAGACCATCGGCGTGTCGATGTCGATCAGGAAGCCGATCGAGATGGCCTGCAGGCCGTGGCCCTCCATAGGCTCGAGGCTCTTGCCGTCCTTCGACTCCGGCCGCCCGGCGATTCCGAGCATCATCGGCTGCGAGGGTCCGTAAATGTCCGCGTCCAGCACGCCGACCGAGGCGCCCTCGGCGGCGAGCGCCAGCGCGAGATTCACCGCGGTGGTCGACTTGCCGACGCCGCCCTTGCCGGAAGCGACGGCGATGATGTTCTTGATACCCGGAACGAGCTTCACGCCGCGCTGCACGGCGTGCGCCACGACCTTGGAGCCGATCTTCACCGCGACGTTGCCCGCGCCCGCGGCCTTCAGCGCCTGGACCACCTGCCGGCGGATCGGCTCGTGCTGGCTCCTGCCCGGATAGCCGAGCTCGATCTCGAGCGACACGTCGGCGCCGCTCAGCTTCACGTTCTTCACCGAGCGGGTGGCGACGAAATCCTTGCCGGTGTTGGGATCGACGAGCTTTCGGAGCGCGTCCTGGACGCTGCTTTCAGTCACGGACATCCTTGAAGTCTAAGCTAAAATCGCCCTCCCCCATGGCGTCCCGCAAGTTCTTCGTCACCACCGCATTGCCGTATGCGAACGGTCCGTTCCATATCGGGCACATCATGGAGTACATCCAGGCCGACATCTGGGTGCGATTCCAGCGGCTGCAAGGGCATACGGTGCATTTCGTGGGCGCGGACGACGCGCACGGCGCACCGATCATGCTCGCCGCGGAAAAAGCCGGGAAATCGCCGGAGCAGTTCGTCGCCGAAATCTCCCGGGGAAGGGCGCAGTACCTGCAGGGTTTTCACGTCCAGTTCGACAACTGGCATTCGACGCATTCGCCGGAAAACACCGAGCTCTCGCAGGACATCTACCGCAAGCTCAGGACGGCAGGCCTCGTCTACACCCGGCCGGTCGAGCAATTTTTCGACCCGGTCAAGGGCATGTTCCTCGCCGATCGCTACATCAAGGGCGAATGCCCGAACTGCGGCGCGCGGGACCAGTACGGCGACGCCTGCGAGAACTGCAGCACCGTCTACTCGGCGACCGCGCTGAAGAACCCCTATTCCGTCCTTTCCGGAGCGAAGCCGGTCCTCAAGACCTCCGACCACTATTTCTTCCGGCTCTCCGATGACAAGTGCAAGGCGTTCCTGCGCCGTTGGCTCGAGGCCCCGGGGCGCCTGCAGCCGCAGGTGGTCAACAAGGCCAAGGAGTGGCTCGAGGGCGAAGGCGACAAGGCGCTCGGCGATTGGGATATCTCGCGCGACCCGCCCTACTTCGGCATCCGCGTCCCCGACATCGGCGAAGAGAAGTACCTGTACGTCTGGCTCGACGCGCCGATCGGCTACCTCGCCTCGCTCAAGAACTATTGCGCCAGGAAAGGCTGGAGCTTCGAGAAGACGCTGGCCGAGTGCGAGCAGATCCACTTCATCGGCAAGGACATCATCTACTTCCACACGCTCTTCTGGCCGGCGATGCTCAACTTCGCGGGCACGCCGTACAAGGTGCCCGACCACGTGTACGTGCACGGCTTCATCACCGTGTCGGGCGACAAGATGTCCAAGTCGCGCGGCACCGGCATCGACCCGCTGCGCTACCTCGACCTCGGCATGAACCCGGAGTGGCTGCGCTACTACATCGCGGCCAAACTGAATGCCAACGTCGAGGACCTGGATTTCAACGCCGATGACTTCCTCGCCCGCGTCAACAGCGACCTCGTCGGCAAGTACGTGAACATAGCCGCCCGCGCCGCGAGCTTCATCACGAAACTCTTCGACGGGCAGTTGTTCAAGTTCGAGCCACCCGCCCAGACGGCCTTCCCGCAGCAGAGCTGGGGTATCGCGCTCGCCGCGGCAGACGTCGTGCGCGAGGCCTACGAGGGGCGGGAATTCGGCAAGGTCATCCGCGAGGTCATGCGCGTCGCCGACGTCGTGAATCAGCGTTACGACCAGGCAAAACCCTGGCAACTCGCCAAGGATCCGGCCCAGCGCCCGCACTTGCATCGCATATGCAGCGACGCGATCGACGCGTTTTTCGTCCTGACGATCTATCTGGCGCCGATCCTGCCGGCGACCGCCCGGCGGGTCGCCCGGGAACTGTTTGCAATGGACCGGCAACTGACTTTCGATGACCTGACGGTGCTGCCGGAGTGCATCCGGCCGTTCAAGCACCTGATCACCCGCGTCGAGGAGGCGCAGCTCGACCGGCTGTTCGATGCGCAGTCGGTGCCGCAGCCCGCGGCACCCCAGCGCCACGCCGAGAGCCAGCAGCACGCGGCAAAGGAGAAGAGCTTGAGCGACACGGTCACCCTCGAGGACTTCAACAAGCTCGATCTGCGCGTCGCGCGCATCACGCGCGCGGAGCTGGTCGAAGGCGCCGACAAGCTCGTCAAGCTGACGCTCGACGTGGGCGGCGCGACGCGCACCGTCTTCGCCGGCATCAAGGCGGCCTATGCGCCGGCCGCCCTCGAAGGCCGGCTCGCCGTCCTCGTCGCGAACCTCGCGCCGCGCAAGATGAAGTTCGGCGTGTCGGAGGGCATGGTGCTCGCCGCTTCGGGCGACGGCCCCGGCATCTTCCTGATTTCCCCCGACGGTGGGGCGCAGCCCGGCATGCGCGTAAAATAGCCGCGTCGCGGCCCCTGCGCCGCATAACGGCGAAGTCCCGTGATGGAGAGCTCCAGCCGTACGCTCGTCTGCAGCGTGCTCTTCCTCGACATCGTCGAGTACTCCCGCAAGCCGGTCGCCGAGCAGCTCGAGCTTAAGCAGGCGTTCAACAAGGTCCTGGCTGCGGCGCTGGAGCAGGTGCCGGCCCGCGACCGCATCATCCTCGACACCGGCGACGGCGCGGCGGTCACCTTCATGGGCGACCCCGAGGACGCGCTCTTCGCATCGATCGCCGTGCGCGACCAGGCGGGCGGCGTGCCGGTGCGCCTCGGCGTCAACCTCGGGCCGGTGCGGCTGGTCAAGGACCTGAACGACCAGATCAACATCATCGGCGACGGCATCAACGTCGCGCAACGCGTCATGAGCTTCGCCCGCCCGGGCCAGCTGCTCGTTTCGCGCTCCTTCTACGAGGTCGTCTCCTGCCTGTCGCGTGACTACGCGAGGATGTTCCAGCACGAAGGGGCGCGTACCGACAAGCATGTGCGCGAGCACGAGGTCTATTCCGTCGCCGCCGGCTCGGGAGCGGCGCGCCGGATCGGCGACACTCTCGCCGACACCGCCCCCGCGTCGGCGCCGCTCGTCTGGCTCGAGGGCAGCGGCCCGCTCGGGCTGCGCCGCTCGGCGCTGGCCGTGGCCTCGCTCGTCTTCCTGACGCTGGTCGCCGGCGGCGTCGGCGCGCGCGCCGTGCTGCAGGAGGACGTCCCGCCGGCGGTGCGCGGCGCGGCCGCCACGCCGCCGGCCGCCGTCGCGCCGGTCGCGGTCGCGCCGCCGTCCGGCGCCACGCCCGCCGCCCCGGCGGCCGCGCCGGCGCAAAGCGCTCCGCCGCGGCGCCTTGCGCGCCTCGAAAGGAAGCTCGAGCACCAGGAGAAGAGCGTGGCGTCGCCCTCGGCGGGCCGCGTGGAGCTCACGGTCATCCCGTGGGGCGAAGTGCTGATCGACGGCAAGCGCCGCGGCATCAGCCCGCCGCTGCGCGTCGTCGAGGTTCCTCCGGGCGCCCATACGGTCGAGATCCGCAACTCGACCTTCCCGGCGCACGTGGAGAAAGTGCAGTTGAAGGCCGGGCAGTCGATGCGCATCCGGCACCGCTTCAATTGATGCGGCGCATCGTGGTCCTCGCGGCGCTCATTCCGCTGCTCTCGGCCTGCGCCAGCCAGCCGATGCGCGACCTGCGGGCGATGTTCAAGCCAAGCAAGGGCTACTACGCGCTGCACCTGGGCCTGCAGCAGTTCGAGGACGGCGCGTACGTCGACGGCGCCCGCAACCTGCAGCTCGCGCTCGACATGGGGCTCAACGACGCCGAGCGCACCGAGGCGCACAAGTACCTCGCCTTCACCCATTGCGTCGCCGGCCGCGAAGCCGCCTGCCGCGAGGAATTCCGTCGCGCGCTGGCGAGCGATCCGGGCTTCACGCTCGACGAGGCCGAGCGCGGCCACCCGGTCTGGGGCCCGGTCTTCGCGTCGCTCAAGGCGGGCGGCGCCAAGAAGCCGGCCGAGGCGGAGCGAACGGAGCCGGTTCTGCAGGCGGGCGTGCGCCTCTACGAGGACGGCGCCTACGCCGAATCGGCGAAGAGCCTGCAGGCGGCGATCGACCAGGGGCTCGGCACCAAGGAGCGCGCGCGCGCGCACAAGTACCTGGCGTTCATCCACTGCGCCTCGAGCCGCGAGCAGCTCTGCAAGGACGAGTTCCGCAAGGCGCTCGCCGACGATCCATCGCTCGACCTCGCGCCGGCGGAAGCCGGGCACCCGATCTGGGGACCGATCTTCCGCGCCGTGAAGGCGGGCCGCTAGCCCGCGCGATGGAGCCCGCGCAGCTCGGCCGCTACCTCATCCAGTCGGAGCTCGGACGCGGAGCGATGGGGGTCGTCTACAAGGCGACCGATTCGGTCCTCGAGCGCACGGTGGCGGTGAAGACCGTGAACATCACGCTCGAGCGCGAGTACGCCGAGAAGTACGAGCAGCGCTTCTACCAGGAAGCGAAAGCGGCCGGCGGCCTCAACCACCCGAACATCGTCACCATCCACGACGTCGGCAAGAGCGGCGACGTGGTGTTCATGGCCATGGAGTACATCGAGGGCGTGGAGCTGCGCACGCTGATCGGCGAAGGGCGGCCGCTGCGCGTCGCGCAATCCGTGTCGATCGCCGCGCAGGTCGCCGAGGGTCTCGCCTACGCGCATCAGCGCGGCGTCGTGCACCGGGACATCAAGCCGGCCAACATCATGGTGGTGGCGAACGGCCCGGTGAAGATCACCGATTTCGGCATCGCGCGCATGCGCGGCTCGGGCGACCTCACGCAGACCGGCACGCTCCTCGGCTCGCCGAAATACATGTCGCCCGAGCAGGTGATCGGCAAGCGCGCCGATCACCGCTCCGACGTTTTCTCCCTCGGCGTGATCCTGTACGAGATGCTGTGCGGCGCAGCGCCGTTCAACGGCGAGAACGTCACCGCGCTGATGTACCAGATCGTCAACTTCGTGCCCCCGGCGCCGAGCACGCTCAACCCGGCGATACCGGAGCTGCTCGACTACATCGCCGCGAAGATGCTCGCCAAGCCGCTCGAGCAGCGCTATCAGGACGCCGCCGAGGTGGCGCGCGACCTGCGTGAATGCGAGCGCCAGCTCGGCGCCGCGGCCGGCAGCACCCAGCCGCCGCGCACCCTGCCGGGGCTCGCCACCGGACCGCAGCCGCGCCTGGTCGACGCCGAGGCGAAGACCGTGGTGCTGGCGCAGACGCTGAACCGCACGCGTCTCGCCGACCAGGCGCCGCAGGACCTGCCCGAGTCGCCCGCGCGCGGCATCGCGCCGTCGTTCGACTCGATGGAAGCGACGCAGCGGCTCGCGACGCTGACCGGCGCATCGATGAAGGCCGGCGATGCCCCGCCGCAGACCACTACGCAGGTGCTGCGCTCCATCGCGCAGCCGGAGCCCCGGCGCTGGCGCCGTCGCGACTGGCTGGCGGTGGCGGCCGCCGCGCTGGGCGGCCTGGTGGTCGCCGGCAGCATCGTGCGCCGGCGCAGACGCGGCTAGGCTAGCGGCCGCCGCAGCTCGGCGGCATGGCGCTGACTGGATAGCCCTTGCAGTTCCAGGTGAGCTTGCCGCCCTGCAGCGAGGGCGTGAGCGCGATCTCGAGCGCGTTCTGCTCGTTCCAGCCGCGGATCGCGCCGTCGTCCTCGACGATCCACTTCAGGTTGCCGTGCTTGCTGTCCTGCGCCGCAACCTTGACGCCTTTGCCGGCGCCGGCGAGGTTGCCGGACTTCTGGGCGTTCGCGCCGACCTGCTGCTTCGCCGGCTCGGCGCCGGAGATCAGGGCCTCGGCGGCTTCCTTCGACTTCGCGCCCGCCATCTGCGGCAGGACGACCGCCACGACCACGAAGCCGATCAGGGCGAGCGCCGCCACGACCAGAAGACCCACGCGCATGTCATTTCCCCCCTTTTTCTGCCTGCTCCACGTCCGCGCGCGAGCTTAACATTGGCTCGCGAGTCCTGCATGGTGACCCGGCAAATTCGTGTCAGAGGCCGCGTGCAAGGCGTCGGCTTCCGTTACGCGATGCGTCGCGAAGCCGAGCGCGCCGGCGTGCGCGGCTGGGTGCGCAACCGCAGCGACGGCAGCGTCGAGGCGCTGCTGCAGGGCGAGGCCGCGGCGGTCGCGCGCGTCGTCGACTGGGCGCGCCGCGGGCCGCCGTCTGCGCGGGTCGACGAGCTGCACGAGAACGAGCTCGAGCCGCTCGAGGGCGAGTACGCGCGGTTCGAAGAGCGCCCGTCGGTTTAAGCCGCGCGTCGCGCGGTATCACTTTCCGCGACTTCGCAGGCGGCGATTGCGGCGGCCGCGCCGCTTCCGCCAAGCTCCTGCGCGCCAAACGGGAGGACCACATGAACGCCATGCCGCTTTCCGCTGCCGAGCTGTGCGACGCCATGCGCCACGGCCGGCCTTTCGAAGCCGCGCGCCTCAACCGCATCCTCGGACTCGATGCGCAGCGCGGCCTGCTCGAGGTGCAGGGCGCGACAGCCTGGGCGACGATCGCAGCCGAGCTGCGCCCCGGCGAGCCGCGCGCCGCCGCGGTCGCTCGCGGCACGCTACCGAGCGTGGCCGAGAGCCTGGCCTGCAACGCGCCGGGCCCGGACGGACAGCCGGCCGTGGCCCATGTGCAGTCGCTGACGCTCGTCACGCCCGAGGGCGAGCTGAGACGCCTGAGCCGCCAGCGCGACCCGGAGCTCTTTTCGCTGGTGATCGGCGGCTTCGGGCTGTTCGGCGTCCTGTACAGCGTGACGCTGCGCATGGAGAGCCTTTCGCGCGCCGTGGAGAAGGCCGCCGCGCCGCAGCGCATGGTCCTGCACCCCGGCCGCCAAGCCGAGCGGCCGCTCGAGCTGCTGCTGCCGCCCGAGCGCCTCGAGCGGTTCATGGGCGATACCGACGCCCGCTGCAACGACTGGCGCGTGCCGCTGCGCAGCGCCGAGGTGCGCAGCACCGTGCCGGAGGACGACAGCTTCCTGCGCTGGGCGTCACGCGACTTCGCCCAGGTGAAGCTGCACTTTCCGCTCGCCGAGGGGCTCGGCCGCCGGGTGCGCCTCGCGCAGCTTCGGCGCGAGATCATCGACGACGCGATCGCCGCGGGCGGCGGCTTCCACATCGCCTCGACGCTCGAGGCGACGCGCGAGCAGCTCGACGCGTGCTACCCGCAGCTGCCGGCCTTCCTCGAGCACAAGCGGCGCTTCGATCCGCACGAGCGCCTGACCAATGGCTGGTACCTCCACCAGCGCAGCCTGCTCGCCGGCGAGCGCTGCGAGGTGCGCTGGGCGCGCTGAGGCGAACCGCTGCGCGGCGTCAGGCCGCTGCCGCCATACCGTAGACGAGCTGCACGTTCTCAGGCGCGAGCCACGCTGCGAGGTCGGCGATCAGCCGGCTGTCGGGGCGCACGCGCCAGGCGTCGCCGAGCGCCACGTCGCATACCGCCTCGGCATTGCGATAGGCGACCACGACCTGGCAGGCGCCACTTCCGGAGGCGCGATATGGGGCGAGCATCTGCTGCAGGCGCCGTGCGTCGGCCTGGCCGTTCATGGCGAGGCGCAGGCGCGCCGCGAAGCGCGCCCGCAGGCCGTCGAGATCGAGCAGCTCCTCGGCAGTGACGCGCACGCCGCCCGAGAAATCGTCACGCTGCACGCGCCCGGCGACCACCAGCAGCACGTCCTCCTTCAGCTTCTCGCGGTGCCGGTCGAGCAGCTCGCTGAACACCGAGATCTCGACCTGCGCGGTGCCATCGTCGAGCATGATCACCATCATCCGGCCGCGGCGCGTCATCTGCATGCGCGCGCTCGACACCACGCCGGCCGTCCACGTGCGCTGATCGGAGGCGGCGAGCCGCGCGAGCGGCGTGCGCGGGAACCCGTGCAGGTCGCGCTCGTAGACCGAGAAGAGGTGCGCCGAAAGATAGAAGCCCAGCGCCGCCTTCTCCTCCATCAGCTTCTGGCGCAGGTCCCAGGGCGCGGCATCGACGGTGATGGCCTCGCCGCCGCGCGGCGCCTCGGCTTCGCCGAACAGGCTCGACTGCGACGCGGCGCGCTCCGCCTGCTCGGCGGCTTCCAGGGCGCGGCCGACCGAGGCGAGCAGGCGCGCGCGCTGCCCATCCAGCGTGTCGAAGGCGCCGGCGCGCACCAGCGCCTCGACCACGCGCCGGTTGACGTGCCGCTTGTCGACGCGGCGGCAGAAGTCGAAGAGATCGCGGAACGGCGCGTCGCGGCGCGCCGCGACGATGGCGCCGATCGCCGCCTCGCCGGTGCCGCGCACGGCGCCCAGGCCGTAGCGGACCGTCTGCCGGTCGACCGGCACGAAGCGGTACTGCGAGGCGTTGATGTCGGGCGGCAGCAGGGTGAGGCCGTTCTGCACGCCGTCCTCGTAGAACTGCCGCACCTTATCGGTGTCGTCCATCACCGCAGAGAGGTTCGCGGCGACGAAGGCCGCCGCATGGTGCGCCTTCATGTAGGCCGTCTGGTAGGCCAGCAGCGCGTACGCCGCAGCGTGCGACTTGTTGAAGCCGTAGCCGGCGAACTTCTCCATCAGGTCGAAGAGCTGCGTGGCCTTGGCGCGCGACAGGCCGTTCTTCTCCGCGCCGCTCACGAAGATGTCGCGCTGCTGCGCCATCTCCTCGGGCTTCTTCTTGCCCATCGCGCGGCGCAGCAGGTCGGCGCCGCCCAGCGTATAGCCGCCGATCACCTGGGCGATCTGCATCACCTGCTCCTGGTACACCATGATGCCGTAGGTGGGGCCGAGGATCGGCTGCAGGCGCGCGTCGAGGTACTCGACGCGCTGCTGGCCGTGCTTGCGCGCGATGAAGTCCGGGATGAGGTCCATCGGCCCCGGCCGGTAGAGCGCGACCAGCGCGATCACGTCCTCGAAGCGGTCCGGGCGCGCGCGCTTGATGAGGTCGCGCATGCCGCGCGATTCCAGCTGGAACACGGCCGTCGTGTTGCCGGCCGAAAGCAGCCGGTAGGCCGCCGCGTCGTCGAGCGGAATCCTTTGCAGGCGAAACTGGCGTTCGCCGAGCTCGTGCACGTAGCGCTCGGCCCAGTCGAGGATAGTGAGCGTGGTGAGACCGAGAAAGTCGAACTTCACCAGGCCGACCTTCTCGACGTCGTCCTTGTCGAGCTGCGAGATGACGTTGCTCGTGCCTTCGGCCGCGTAGAGCGGGCAATAGTCGGTCAGCTTGCCCGGCGCGATCAGCACCCCGCCCGCGTGCATGCCGACGTTGCGCACCAGGCCCTCGAGCTTGTCGCCGAGCTCGAGCAGCTCGCGCACCTCGTCCTCCTTCTTCTCGCGCTCGGCGAGCAGCGGCTCCATCTCGCGCGCCATCTCGAGCGTGATCAGCTTGCCCGGCTGGAACGGGATCAGCTTGGCGATCTGGTCGCAGAAGTTGTAGCCGAGGTCGAGCACGCGACCGACGTCGCGCACCACGGCGCGCGCCGCCATGGTGCCGAACGTCGCGATCTGCGACACGCTTTCCTCGCCGTACTTGCGCCGCACGTAGTCGATGACGCGGTCGCGTCCGTCCTGGCAGAAGTCGATGTCGAAGTCCGGCATCGACACGCGCTCGGGATTGAGGAAGCGCTCGAACAGCAGGTCGTAGCGCAGCGGGTCGAGGTCGGTGATGCCGAGCGAGAAGGCGACCAGCGAGCCGGCGCCCGAGCCCCGCCCCGGGCCGACCGGCACGCCGTTCGATTTCGCCCAGTTGATGAAGTCGGCGACGATCAGGAAGTAGCCGGCGAAGCCCATCTGCTCGATGGTCCGGATCTCGAACGCCAGCCGCTCGCGATAGCGCGGCAGCGCTTCGGCGGCCAGCCCGAGCTCTCCGGCGCGCCGCTCGAGGCCCGCGCTCGCCTGGCGCTCGAGGTACTGCTCGAGGGTCACCCCCGGCGGCGTCGGGAAGGCGGGCAGGCGCGTTTTGCCGAGCTCGATCTCCAGGTTGCAGCGGCGCGCGATCTCCAGCGAGTTGGCGAGCGCCTGCGGAAGGTCGGCGAAAAGCTCGGCCATCTGCGCCTGCGTCTTGAAGTACTGCTCCTGCGTGAAGAAGCGCGGCCGGCGCTGGTCGCCGAGCACATATCCCTGGGCGATGCACACGCGCGCCTCGTGCGCCTTGAAGTCGTCCGCCTCGAGAAACTGCACCGGGTGGGTGGCGACCACCGGCAGGCCGAGCCGGGCGGCGAGGGCCACCGAGCGCGAAACGAGCGCCTCGCTGTTCGGCAGGCCGGCGCGCTGCACCTCGACGTAGTACCGACCCGGGAAAAGCGCCGCCCATTCCCGGGCGATCCGCTCGGCCCCGGCGCCCTGGTCCGAAAGGAGCGCCGCGGCGAGCTCGCCCGAAGGGCCGCCGGAGAGCGCGATCAGGCCCTCGCTGCCGCCTTCGAGCCATTCGCGCGATACGAGCGCCCGGCCGCGATGCGGGTTCTTCAGCCAGGCGCGGGTCAGCAGCTCGCACAGGCGCAGGTAGCCGGCGCGCGAGGCGCAGAGGAGCAGCAGGCGGAACGGCTTGTCGCGGTCGGCCGCGTTCTCGATCCAGCAGTCGGCGCCGATGACGGGCTTCACGCCCGCGGCGCGTGCGGCGGCGTAGAACTTCACCATGCCGAACAGGTTGGCCGCGTCGGTGAGTCCGAGCGCCGGCATGCCGTCCTGCGCCGCCCGCCTCACCGCGTCGTCGATCCGGACTATGCCGTCGCTCACCGAGTACTCGCTATGCAGCCTCAGGTGAACGAAACGCGGCCCTCCCATGTCAAAAAATTCTACCGGAAACGCGCACGCCGACCGCATGAAACCCACCGCAAACGCCGTCGCGCTCGCCTTGCTGCTCTGCGCCGGCGCCGCCGCCGCGCAGGACCGCTCGACGCAGCTTGACAACGCTTACGAAGAGGCGCGCTCGGCGTACAACGCACTGCAGGAAGCCGAGCAGCGCCGCGACGCCGGCGTCGAGTCGCAACCGGGCGAGCGCCAGTCGAGCGCCGCGGGTGGCAGCCGGCCGACCGGCAATTACTTCGCGCGGCAGGCGATCCTCGAGCAGGAAGTCGAGCAGGCGCGGCGCCGCTACGAGGCGGCGATGAGGCGCTGGAACGACCTGAAGTAGCATTCCGCGGGCCATGCGGCCCGCGCTACCCGCCCTGCTGCTCGGCGCGACGTGCATCGCGCTCTCGCCGATCTTCGTTCGCCTCTCGGAAGCCGGGCCGACGGCCACCGCGTTCTGGCGCACCGCGCTCGCGCTGCCGGCGCTCTGGCCGCTTTTTCTCGCCGAGCGGCCGGCTGCCCGGCCCGCCGCGGCGCCGCGCTTGCTGCTCGCCGCGGCGGGGCTCGCCTTCGCCGGCGACCTCGCCTTCTGGCATGCCTCGATCGGGCTCACGTCGGTCGCCAACTCGACGCTGCTCGCCAACCTGGCGTCGCTGTTCGTCACGCTCGCGGCGTGGCTGTTCTTTCGCCAGCGTCCCACCGGCGTATTCCTCCTGGGACTCGGCCTCGCCCTCGCCGGCGTCGCCTTGCTGGTCCACTCCAGCGTGCGCTTCGCCTCGGGCGCACTCCTCGGCGACGCCTGCGGCGTGGTGACGGCGCTTTTCTACGCTGCGTATCTGCTCGCGGTAAAGGCGCTGCGCGACCGCGGCAGCGGCACGCTGCTGATCATGGCGGTGACCAGCACGATCACCACGATCGTCCTCTTGCCGATCGCCCTGGCTACCGGCGAGCGCATGCTGCCGGCGAGCGGCGCCGGCTGGCTCGATCTCTTCGGGCTGGCGCTCGTGTCGCACGCGGCCGGACAGGGGCTGATCGCCTACGCGCTCGCCCACCTGCCGGCGGCGTTCTCCTCGGTGAGCCTGCTGCTGCAACCGGTGATGGCCGCGCTCTTCGCGTGGCAGCTGCTCGGCGAGCCGCTCGGGATGCTGCAGCTTGCCGGCGGCCTGGTCGTGCTCGCCGGCATCTACGTCGCGCGCCGTGGCTCGGCTAGATGACGATGCAGTCGGGCTCGGCGCCGGAAGATTTCTCGATCGCGCCGATCTCGTAGACCGTCTCGCCCGCCGCGCGCAGCACGTGCGCCGCGCGCTTCGCCACGGCCGCGCCGACCACGACCACCATCCCGATCCCGCAGTTGAAAACGCGGTGCATTTCGCTCTCGGCGACGTTGCCCGCGCGCTGCAGCCACCGGAAGACCTCCGGGCGCGGCCAGGAAGCCTGCCGTATGACCGCGCGCGTCTTCTTCGGCAGGATGCGGGGCACGTTTCCGGTCAGGCCGCCGCCGGTGATGTGGGCGAGCCCCTTGACGGAGACTTTCTTCAGCAATCCCAGGACCGGCTTCACGTAGATGCGCGTCGGCTCGAGCAGCTTGCCGGGGTCGGCGGGCCGCTCGCGCGCGAGGATCTTGCGGATCAGCGAATAGCCGTTCGAATGCGGGCCGCTCGAGGCGAGGCCGAGAATCGCGTCGCCGGGCCGGATCGACCGGCCGTCGAGTATGGCGTCCTTCTCGACCACGCCGACGCAGAAGCCGGCGAGGTCGTATTCGCCTCGCGGGTACATGCCCGGCATTTCGGCGGTCTCGCCGCCGATGAGCGCGCAGCCGGCGATCTCGCAGCCGCGCGCGATGCCCCTGATCACCTGCGCCGCGACCCGCGGCTCGAGCTTGCCGCAGGCGAAGTAGTCGAGGAAGAAGAGCGGCTCCGCGCCCTGCACCAGCACGTCGTTCACGCTCATCGCCACCAGGTCGATGCCGACCGTGTCGTGCCGCCCGAGCTCGAAGGCGAGCTTGAGCTTCGTGCCGACGCCGTCGGTGCCCGAAACGAGCACCGGCCGCTTGAACTTCCGCGGGATGCGGCACAACGCGCCGAAGCCACCGATGCCGGCCAGGACTTCCGGCCGCATCGTGCGCCTGGCGAAGGGCTTGATCGCCTCGACGAGCGCGTCGCCTGCGTCGATGTCCACGCCGGCGTCGCGGTAGGAGAGGTTCTTCGCCATGCTAGAGTCCGGCATTCTATCGTGGGCATGAGAAGCTCACGGCACGCCATGCAGCAGCTGCCGCTCGACATCTCCGCGCCGGAGCCGCCCGGCTTCGACAACTACGTCGCCGGACCCAACGCCGAAGCGCTCGCCGCCGTGCGCGCGCTTGCGGCCGGGACGTTGCGCGAATCGATCGTTTACCTGTGGGGTCCGCCGGGCAGCGGATGCAGCCATCTGCTCGCGGCAGCGCAGGCCGCGAATCCCGGCCTGACGATCGCCGACGATGTGCAGACGCTCGACGAGCCGGCGCAGCAAGCGCTGTTCGTCGCCATCAATCGCGCCCGCGAGGCGGGCGCCGGCGTGCTGGTCGCCGGCGACAAGCCGCCTGCGGCGCTCGCGCTGCGCGAAGACCTGCGAACCCGCCTCGCCTGGGGCCTGGTCTACGAGCTGCACCCGCTCGGCGACGACGCCAAGGCGGCGCACCTCGCCGCGCTCGCCGCGCGCCGCGGCCTGTCGCTGCCGCCCGAGGTGGCATCGTATCTGCTCGCGCGCCTGCCGCGCGACTTCACGAGCCTGAACGGCATCATGGAAGCCCTTGATAAACATTCGCTTGTCCGGCAGCGCGCATTGACCCTGCCCCTCGTGCGCGAGGCGCTGGCGGCCTGGGAAGCGCAAGGATTCTTGCCTCGACAAGGCAAGGGGCGCTGATTAGATTACGGCCTTCCGAGCTGCGAACGCCATGCGAGCCATCATCCGCGGACTGCTTTGCGCCCTGGCGCTCCTCGCGAGCGGCGAGGCGGCGGCGCAATCCGGGCTGCGGGTGCCGCAGCGCGACCAGCCAGGGCTCGACCCCGCCTTCGCGCGCAGCTGGCTCGTGCCGCAATACGACCGTTTCGGCTTCGCTTCGCAGCCGTGGCGCGACGGGCTCGGCTTCTCGCCCGTGCAGCGCATGCACTGGTCCTACGACCTGACCCGCCGGGCGAGCTTCAGCATGGCCTACATCAGCGCGCACACGCCCGAGCTCGAGGCGCGACCGCTGTCGCTCTTCGGCCGCTACTGGCTGTCCAGCGACTGGGCGGTGAGCGCCGAGTCCCTGTCGCGCGACGCGACCGGGCTGCTGCGCCTGCAGGACTTCCGCATCGGCGTACAGCGCAGCTTCTAGCGGCGCGTCAGTAGAATCGCGGGCGGCATGCGCCTCGCGCTCTTCGATCTCGACAACACGCTGCTCACCGGCGACAGCGACTACGAGTGGGGCCAGTTCCTGGTCGACCGCGGCGTGCTCGAGCGCGACGCCTACGAGGCGCAGAACCGGGCGTACTACGAGCAATACCTGCGCGGCACGCTCGACATCCACGAGTACCTGGGCTTCGCGCTGCGCCCGCTGGCCGAGCACTCGCCGCACGAGCTGGAACGCTGGCACGCGCAATTCATGCGCGATCGCATCCTGCCCATGATCACCCCGGCGGCGCGCGCCCTGGTGCGCGGTCATCTCGGCGCGGGCGACCTGTGCGCGATCATCACCGCGACCAACAGCTTCGTCACGGCGCCGATCGCGCGCGAGTTCCAGGTCGCCCATCTCATCGCCACCGAGCCGGAGTCGCGCAACGGGCGCTTCACGGGGCGCGTCGCCGGCGTGCCCTGCTTTCGCGAGGGCAAGCTCGCCCGGCTCGACCACTGGCTCGCCGACCGGGGACGCCGCCTCGCGGACTTCGCGGAGAGCGTGTTCTACAGCGACTCGCACAACGACCTGTCGCTGCTCGGCCGCGTCACGCGCCCGGTCGCCGTCGACCCGGACGAGGCGCTCGCGGCCGAGGCGGCGCGACGCGGCTGGGCGGTGATCTCGCTGCGCCGGTAGAATGCCGGCCACTCGATGATCAAGAGGTTCATCCGGCGCGTCCTCGGCCTGCCTTCGGAGGCCTTGGTCCGCGTGCCGCGCAGCAAGCACGGCCTTCCCCGAGAGGCGATCAGCCCCGCCGCCGCCAAGGTGTGCACAGTGCTGCGCGAGGCGGGGTTCTCGGCCTACGTCGTCGGCGGCGCGGTGCGTGACCTGCTGCTCGGCATCACGCCCAAGGACTTCGACGTCGCGACCGACGCGCGCCCCGAGCAGGTGAAGCCGCTTTTCCGGCGGGCGCTGATCATCGGCCGGCGCTTTCGCCTGGTTCACGTGCTGATCGGCGGCGACACCATCGAGGTGTCCACCTTCCGCGGCGCCGATCCCGACACCGCGGAAAAAGACGAGCACGGCCGGGTGCTGCGCGACAACGTCTTCGGCACGCAGGCCGAGGATGCGCGCCGCCGGGACTTCACCGTCAACGCGCTCTACTACGACGCGGCGAGCGAAGAAGTCGTGGACTTCCACGGCGGGATGGCGGACCTGAAAAAGCGCGTGCTGCGCGTGATCGGCGACCCGCAGACGCGCTACCGCGAGGACCCGGTCCGCATGCTGCGCGCGGTGCGCCTCGCGGCCAAGCTCGGCCTGACCCTCGATCCGGCCACGCGTGCGCCGATCCGCTCGCTCGCGCCGCTCATGGACCGCGTGCCCCCGGCGCGGCTGTTCGACGAGATGCTCAAGCTGCTGCTGTCCGGCCACGCCAGCGCCTGCCTGCGCCAGCTGCGCGAGGTCGGACTGCACAAGGGCCTGCTGCCGCTGCTCGACGTGATCCTCGAGCAGCCGCTCGGCGAGCGCTTCGTCACCCTGGCGCTCGCCCAGACGGACGAGCGGGTCCTGGCGGGGCGCCCGGTGTCGCCCGCGTTTCTCTTCGCCGCGCTGCTCTGGCACGAGGTACTCGCCGCCTGGAAGGCGCGCGAGACGCGCGGCGAGCGCTCGATCGTCGCGCTCGAGCATGCCATGGACGAGGTGCTCGACACGCAGGCCGAGAAGCTCGCCATCACCCGCAAGCTCACCGCCACCATGCGCGAGGTCTGGGGCATGCAGCCGCGCTTCGAGGGACGCTCGGGCCCGCGCGCCTACCGGGCGCTCGAGGCGCCGCGCTTTCGCATGGCCTACGACTTCCTCGCTTTGCGCGCCGCGAGCGGCGAGGTGCCGGCCGAGCTCGAAGCGTGGTGGCGCACCTTCCAGGCGGCCGATGCGGACACGCGCAAGGCGATGCTCTTGCCGGATACGGCGCCGCGCAAGCGGCGGCGCCGGCGCCGGCGCAAGCCGCCGGCCGTGCCGGCGCCGGAAGCGGCCTAGCGGCGCGCGTGGCGACCGCTTATGTCGGCATCGGCGCGAATCTCGACAATCCTGCCGCGCGCGTGCACGCCGCTTTTTCATCGCTCGCGGAGATGCGCGGCACGCGGGTCGTGAAGCGCTCGTCGTTGTATCGCAGCGAGCCGCAGGGCTACCGCGCGCAGCCGGACTTCGTCAATGCGGTGGCGCAGCTCGAGACGGATCTCGTGGCCCCCGAGCTGCTCGCCGGCCTGCAGGCGATCGAGGCGGACGCCGGCCGCCGGCGCAGCTTTCGCAATGCCCCGCGCACGCTCGACCTCGACCTGTTGCTCTACGGAGCGGAGCGCCACGACGAGCCGGGCCTCGTCGTGCCGCACCCGCGGATGCACGAGCGCGCCTTCGTCCTCGTGCCCCTGCTCGAGATCTCGCCGGACGTCGAGATCCCCGGGGCCGGGCCTGCCCGGGAATGTCTGCGCCGCCTGGCCGGTCAGGCGGTGGAGAGGCTGCCGTGATCCGGCTATCCACCGTCGCCCTGACCGCCGGGCTGCTCGTCGCCTCGAACGTCTTCATGACCTTCGCGTGGTACGCCCACCTGCGCAATCTCTCGGCCAGGCCGTGGTGGATCGCGGCGCTGGTGAGCTGGGGCATCGCGCTCTTCGAATATGTCCTGCAGGTGCCGGCCAACCGCATCGGCTACACGCAGCTTTCGCTCGCGCAGCTGAAGATCCTGCAGGAGGTGATCACCCTGACGGTGTTCGTGCCGTTCGCCGTGCTGTACATGGGGCAGCCGCTCAAGCTGGATTATCTCTGGGCGTCGCTGTGTATCCTCGGCGCCGTGTACTTCGTTTTCCGTGGATAGGTTCCGTTACCTCGTGGTCGAGGGGCCGATCGGCGCCGGCAAGACGAGCCTCGCGCGCCGGCTCGCCTCGCGGCTCTCGGCCGACATGCTGCTCGAGCAGCCCGAGGAAAATCCCTTCCTCGCGCGCTTCTACCGCGACATGGCGCGCTACGCGCTGCCGGCGCAGCTGTTCTTCCTCTTCCAGCGCGTGCGCATGCTCGAGCCGCTCGCGCAGCCGGACATGTTCGGCCGGCCGCTGGTCGGCGATTTCCTGCTCGACAAGGACCCGCTTTTCGCCCGCCTCACGCTGTCGGCGGACGAGCTCGCGCTCTACCAGAAGATCTACGACGCCTTGCGGCCGCGCGCGCCGGCGCCCGACGCGGTGATCTACCTGCAGGCTTCGCCGGCGACGCTGGTGGAACGGGTGCGCCGGCGCGCCAAGGGCTACGAGCGCAGCGTCAGCGAGGAATACCTGGCGCTGCTCGCCGACAGCTATGCGCGCTTCTTCTACCATTACGACGCGGCGCCGCTGCTCATCGTGAACTCCGAGAACCTCAACTTCGTCGAGCGCGACGCCGACTTCGAGCTGCTGGTGTCACGGCTGCGCGGCATGCGCACGCGGCGCGAGTTCTTCAGCCTCGCCTGATGCAGGTCGTCGACGACGTCGCCGCGCTGCGTGCCGCGCTCGCCGGCGCCGGACCGGTGGCGTTCGTGCCGACGATGGGCAACCTGCACGCCGGGCACCTCGCGCTCGTGCGCCTGGCGCGCCGCAGCGCGCCTAAGGTGGTCGTGAGCATCTTCGTGAACCGCCTGCAGTTCCTTCCCGGCGAGGACTTCGACCGCTACCCGCGCACTTTCGAGCGTGACCGCAGCCTGCTCGAAGCGGACGGGGTGGACGTGCTGTTCGCGCCCGGCGAGCGCGCGCTCTATCCCGAGCCGCAGGGCTATGTCGTGCAACCGCCGGCGATGGCGGGCGAGCTGGAAGGGCGCTTCCGGCCGGGCTTTTTCCAGGGCGTGGCCACGGTAGTGCTCAAGCTGTTCAATTGCGTCCAGCCGGCGGCCGCGGTGTTCGGCAAGAAGGATTATCAGCAGCTGCTGGTGGTGCGCGGCATGGTCGAGCAGCTCAACCTGCCGATCCGCATCCTCGCCGCCGAGACGGTGCGCGAGCCGGACGGCCTTGCGCTCAGCTCGCGCAACATCTACCTGTCGGCCGCCGAGCGCGCCGAAGCGCCACGCCTGCAGCGCGTGTTGCGGGAGGTGGCGGCAGGTACGCCGCCCGCGCAGGCGAGCGCTGCGCTGGCCGCAGCCGGATGGCAGCCGGACTACGTGGAAGTGCGCCGCCGGACCGACCTTGCCGTCGCGCAGCCCGGCGACACGCAACGGGTCGTGCTCGCCGCGGCGCGCCTCGGGGCCACGCGCCTCATCGACAACCTGGAGTTCTGACCCCGCGCCGCGTAGCCAACCGGCTACGCGGGGTAGGGCTCGAAGGTCATCGACTCCACCGCGCAGCCGAGCGCCTTGGCGAGCTTGTCCATCGCCTCGTCGGTGATCGGCACGGCCTGGAAGTCTGCGTCGCCGCCCTTGGCGGAGATGAATGCCTTGGCGGCGGCTTCGCTGTTCCAGGTCACCACCGGATCGGGCGTCACGCCCGGCACCTGGCGGCAAATCGGGAAGCCGTCGGACTTGGAGACAATTGCGAACATGGGCGGCGTCCTAATTTAACCGAAGCCAGCGCCGCCCAACAAGGCGCGGCCTGAGGGCGCGCCCGGGTGGCTCAGGGAAGTACGGGCCGTCTCAGGGAGAACCTGATTGCCTGCCTCGGGGCGCGGGGCGTTAAATCCTTCACGGGAGGCCGGCGGCGCGGTTTCCGGCGCCGCCTGGCCTGGACGATTCGGCCCCTGCCCGGGGGCATTTTTGATCGGGGAGAACGGCGATGAGCAACATGCACGACGCAGTGGGTCTCTGCATTCCTTACGGCAAGCGAAACTCGCAGTATCAAACGGAGTTCGAGCCCGCGACCGGCACGATCTGGGGCTACTTCAATCCGCGCGGCGCCGCCTGCTTCAGCCTCGCGCTGCTCAAGGACATTCGCGCGCACGACGAGGCCCTGACGGCGAATGGCGGCAAGGTGGACCTCGACGGCGACCTGCACCGCGCGAAGTTCTATGTCTGCGGCTCGCGCGTGCCGGGCGTGTTCAACCTCGGCGGCGACCTGTCGCTGTTCCTCATGCTGATCCGCACGAAGGATCGCGAAGCGCTCGCCAACTATGCGCGCATGTGCATCGACAACATGTTCGCGCGCATCCAGAGCTACTACTCGCCGCACCTCATCACCATTTCCATGGTGCAGGGCGACGCGCTGGGCGGCGGGCTGGAGTGCGCGCTGTCGTCCGACGTGCTGGTCGCCGAGGAAGGCGTGCAGATGGGCCTGCCGGAGATCCTGTTCAACATGTTCCCGGGAATGGGCGCCTACAGCCTGCTCGCCCGGCGCATCGGCATGCGCGCCGCGGAGCGGCTGATCCTCTCCGGCCGCATGGCGAGCGCCGAGGAGCTGTACGAAGCGGGCGTGGTCGACGTGATCGCGAGGCGCGGCGAGGCACCGACCGCGACGCGCGACTGGATCGCGCGCCATGCCAAGCGCCACAACGGCACGCAGGCGGTGCTGCGCGCCCGCTCGCTCGTGCAGCCGGTGACGCGCCAGGAGCTCGACTCGATCGCCGAGCTCTGGGTGGACGCCGCCTTCCGCCTGGGAGACAGCGACCTGCGGATGATGGGACGCCTGGTGCGCTCGCAGCTACGGCGCGCCGAAACGCTCGGCGAAGAGCAAACCGTCGAGCCCGTGCTCGCAGCGGCGGTCTGAAACGCGAAGACGGAGGACCTGTGAACCAAGACAATCTGAAAACGACCACGCGCGTCGAGCAGCGCATCGACAAGCAGCGGCGGCGCTACTACCTGAAGATGAACCTGCGTTCGCTCTACGCCTGCTTCCGGCTGGGCCGCGATCCCTACGGCGGCCTGCGCTTCGTCTTCATGATGGGCGACTCGCAGGACAACATCGCCGAAAGCGAGCGCCGGTTCGGCCGCATTCCGGACCCTTACCGCGGCAACGCCGCGCTCGAGGAGATGTGGCAGGCGCGCTTCCGCGCCGGCCCCTACGACATCGAGCAGCTCGCCGGGTTGCCGGCCGACACGCTGGGTGGCGCCTATGGCCGCCACATGAAGGAGAACGGCCTGCGCGCCGACTTCTACGACGACGTGCCGGCGCGCCATCGCATGCACTACCTGAGGCTGCGCATTCGCCAGACGCACGACATCTGGCACGTGCTGACCGGCCTCGGCACCGACGAGTTCGACGAAGTGGCGCTGCAGGCCTTCTATTCGGGCCAGTTCCCCAACAGCACCGGCGCGATCATCGCCGTCGCCGCCTTCCTGAAGAGCATCCTGCGCGGCCGGTTCGACGAGCTGACGCGGCACATGGAGGCCTTCGCCGAGGGCTACTCCGCCGGCAAGCGCAGCGGCTCGCTGGTCGCCGTGAAATGGGAAGAGATGTGGAGCGAGAAGGTCGAGACGCTGCGCCAGCGCTTCGGCATCGTGTTGCCGCGCAAGCGCCAGAGCGCCGCGGTGCGCGAGCTCAGGGCCGTGGCGTGATGACGCGCCCGGCCTTGCGCCGGCTCAGGTCGAGCTTTGCTGCTTCTGCTGCAGGTAGCGCTGGAGCTCGCGGCGCGTGGCCGCGAGCTCCTGGGCAAGGTCGTCCACGACCTTGGCCCCCTGCAGCCGCAGCTGCGGGTTCGAGTATGCCGACACCCGCGTGCACAGGCGCGTGAGGCGCTCGGTGCCTATCCCGGCCGAGGACCCCTTGAGCGCGTGCACGTGCGCCCTCAATTCGTCGTAGTTGCGCGCCGCGACCGCCGCCTCGATGCGCTCGAGCAGCACGAGGCTGTCCTGCTCGAAAACAGTGCAGAGCTTCTTGACGAACGCGGGAGACGAGCCGAGCTCCTCGAGGTAAGCGAGGGTCTCGGTATTGATGGTCGGCGGCTCCCCCGCCGCGGCAAGGCGCTCCGTCGCCGGCCGCTTCTGCACCACCACCGCGGCCGCCTGGCGCGGCTGACGGCTCCCGGCAAGATTCTGGACCTCCTCCAGCAGGTGCAGCGCCTCGACCGGCTTTGACAGGAACGAGTCGGCGCCCGCGTCGTAGGCTTCCTTCTTCGCCTCCGCCGTGGCATCCGCCGAGAGCATGATGACGGCCACGCGCTGCGAGCCGCTGTTCATGACGCGCAGCGCCTGCAGCGCCTCCACGCCGCTCATGCCGGGCATGTTGCGGTCGAGGATCACGAGATCGAAGCGCTCCTGCTCCACGGCGTCGAGCATCTGCTCGCCGTCTTCCACCAGCCTGACCGAATGCCCGCCGCGATCGAGGATCTTGTTGATCACCTCGCGGTTGGTGCGATTGTCGTCGGCGACGAGGATGTGCAGCTTCTTCGCGTCGGGCGAGCGCCGGGCATAGTCGGTCAGCCGCACGACGCCGTCCTGCACTTCCTCGCCCGCCGCGACGGAATGCAGCACGTTGAACAGCTGCCGCTTGTCGAACGGCAGCTCGAGGACCGCCGCAAAGCCCGCCGAGAGCGCCTCGAAGCGCGGCAGAAGCAGCTCGCGCGACACGGCCAGCACGCAAGGCGGCGCGACATTGGCGGCGCTGCGGCGCAAGCGCTCGAGCAGCCCGAGATCTTTGCCCGCCGCGTAGATCAGCACGCTGTGGTAGGGCCGGGCGAGGCTGATTTCCGCCACGAGGCGCGCCCCGCCCTCCTCCACTGTGGCGGCGTCGACCGGCACGGCGCCCCAGAGGGCGAGCGCGTCCTCGATCGGCGCGCGCTCGCTCGCCGGGAAGCCGACCAGCATGACGCGCGCGCCGGAGAGCTCCGGCGTGCCTCCCGCGCGCTCCGGCTGCTTGTCGAGCGCCACCTCGAACCAGAAGGTGCTGCCGAGCCCGACGGCGCTTTCGAGCCCGATGCGCCCGCCCATGAGCTCGATCAGCTGCTTGGCGATCGTGGTGCCCAGGCCGCTGCCGCCGAAGCGGCGCGCCGTGCTCTGGTCCGCCTGCGTGAAGCTCTCGAACACGCGCGCCTGCGCTTCCGGCGCTATGCCGATGCCGGTATCGCGGATCGAGAACTTGAGCCGTACCCTGTCGTCCGCCTCGCCGTGCGCCGAGACGTGCACCGTGACGCTGCCGCGCTCGGTGAACTTGACCGCGTTGCCGGCGAGGTTGATCAGCACCTGCCGCAGGTAATGCGGATCGCCGCGCACCGCGGGCGGCACCTCGGGCATGATCGACACGACGAACTCGATGCCCTTCGCCGCGGCTTGCGCCGCGAGGATGCGGCAGGTGCTGTTCACCAGCGCGTGCAGGTCGAAATCGGTCTTGTCGAGGACCACCTTGCCGGCCTCGATCTTCGAGAAGTCGAGCACGTCCTCGATCAGGCGCAGCAGGATGCGCGATGAGCCGCGCAGCGTCTGCAGCATGTCGGCCTGCTCGCGGCTGAGCTTGGTGTCGCGCAGCAGGTCGGCCATGCCGATGATGGCGTTGAGCGGCGTGCGCATTTCGTGGCTGACGATCGAGATGAAGCGCCGCTTCGCCTGGTTGGCCTGCTCGGCGCGCGCCAGCGCATCGAACAGCCGCGTGACCAGCGTTTTGACGTACAGGCTGAGCGCCAGCAGACCGACCAGCAGGCCGATGCCGAGCACGCGATGCTCGACCCAGTACGGTGTGAAGACCAGGTCGAAGCTGAACCCGGCCATGCACAGGGCGAGGGTGATGACGAGGTACTTGGCGCCGTAGCGGAAACCGTTGGCGAGCGTGATCCAGAGATAGACCAGGTAGAGCGGCGCCCCGGCCTCGCCGAAGTACATGAGCGACCAGGTGATGGTGCTCGCGTCGAGCGCCGCGCCGAGCGTGCGCCGCAGCGGCGAGGCGGCCGGCTTCTGCAGGATTGCGCCGATCAGCGCGGCGCCGGCGAGGAAGTAGGCGAAGAAGCCGAGCCACAGCACCGGGTTGCGCTGCAGGTCGCCGAACAGGTACAGGGCGAACAGCACCGCGTTGACCAGGCGCACGATGGCCTGCTCGTGCTCGCTGTCGGGGCGGTTGGCGAGCCGGGCGCGCAGCGCCGCGACCGGCCCCGGCGCGACCTCGCTCAGCGGCTCTGTGCCGGGTCGCGCCATTCGTTCTGCACCTGCAGGACTTCGCGCTTCGCGCCGAGGAAGGCGTCGACGAGTCGCGCATCGAAGTGCTTGCCCGCCTGGGAGGCGACGTAGGCGAGCGCCTCGTCGGCGCTCCAGGCGCGCTTGTACGGCC
>Ga0310810_10000479_pt1 | contig 40604 bp, 36 predicted proteins | sample NCmetagenome_FD_207641 | JGI IMG/M metagenome (GOLD analysis project Ga0310810, IMG submission 207641) | Soil microbial communities from experimental microcosm in Duke University, North Carolina, United States - NC | ecosystem: Engineered > Artificial ecosystem > Soil microcosm > Unclassified ...
GAGAATGGCACGACCCGCACGAGCAGCACTGACGAGCCGCCGGCGGCGAGTCCAGCCGGTGGAGAGAGGCGACAGGGCCCGCGCGTGGTGCAGTGAGCAAAATCGGTTCTCGAGAGCCATCGCACCAGGACCGTATTCGGACGGAAATCTAAACCCGAGCGGCTGTCGTCGATAGTCGGCCGCTCCGCCTCTACCTTACACGAATCGAAAAGCGGCGCCCCCACGCCTGACCGCTGGCTTTGGGCTGCTGGAAGCGGCGTAAACCTGCTTTTATGCTAATATATGATTTATGAGAACGACGGTTGACGTTCCAGACCCCATCTTTCGCAAGATAAAGGCCACGGCTGCGCTGCGCGGCGTGAGCCTGAAAGAGTTCCTGCTGAGTGCCGTCGAGCATGAGATGGCGATGAGGCCGTCCGCGCGCGATTACACCGTGCGGGTGCCTCTTATCCCCTCCAAGCGTCCGGGTAAGCGCACCTTAACGAATGCCGAAATCGAAGATCTGCTTGCCTGATGTCAACGTGTGGATCGCCTTCGCGTGGCAAGCCCACATCCACCACGAAATCGTCAAGCCCTGGTTTGCCACTCTGGAGCACGGGCAAGCAGCGTTCTGCCGCGTCACTCAGATGGGCTTCCTACGGCTTATCACCAATGCGCGCGTCATGGGCCGCGAAGTGCTGAGTCAGCGAAGCGCATGGAAAATCTATGATGACCTAGCCCGCGACAGTAGAGTCACATTCGCAAGCGAGTCGGCGGACGTAGAACCTGTGTGGAAACGCTATACACAAGCCCGGTTCACTGGAACGAACATTTGGACCGACGCTTATCTTGCGGCGTTGGTCTCCGTGCAGGGAATGAGGCTCGTGACTTTGGATCGCGGCCTGGGGCGGATCGAGGAACTGGAACCGCTAATTCTGGGGCAGTAAGCAACAAGACCGGTGACGAGGCGAAACGGGAATTGAAATTCCTCCGTTTCTTGTGAGTCTCTCCTTACTTCAGTGAAAGCGTTGCCAGCTCGGTATCGGTGCGCGCGTCGACCAGGACCGTTAATACTCCATGCCGCCATATACGCTACCATATATGGTTATGGTTAAGACGACAGTCTACATGGACTCGGAGGTTGCTCTCACACTTCGGCAACTGGCTGCGACACAGAGGCGGCCACAGGCGGAGATCATCCGCGAAGCCATCCTGGCCTATACCAAGTCTGCCGGCCGGCCGCAGCCCAAGGGCATCGGCGCCTACAAGGGTGGTCGCACGGATGTGTCAGCTCGCGCTGAAGAACTGATGCGCAGCGCGGCGCGGAGACGCCGTTGGCGATAGTCGCCGACTCCGGTGCGATTTATGCCGTCTATGACCGAAGGGATCATCATCACGCGGCGGTAGCGCGAGCCCTCGGCCGCGAGCGCGGCTTGATCATCATTCCTTCGGCCATCCTTGGTGAACTCGATTATCTGCTGCGTGAACATCTTGGAATTCAAGCCGAGATCGACTTTATCGAAAGCCTGAGCAGCGGTGCGTTCACGCTGGAAGATCTTACGAGCAAAGACATAACGCGCTGTCACGAACTGATCACCACCTACCGGAACCTGGACCTCGGACTAGCCGACGCCGCCGTGATCGCCACGGCAGAGCGCTTGAACATCGACCGCATTCTCACAGTAGATGAACGCGATTTCCGCGCCGTGCGATCGAGGAAAGGCCGGCCCTTCGTGCTGCTGCCTGCGGATGGGAAGGCGCATTGAGGGTGTGTGAAATTTGGCACTTCTCTAAGGTGTGATTTAGGAGGGGCATTCCGCCCCGCCGCCCATTTCACAAGCCAAGCTGTCCACTCGTTCCAGATTTTGCTTCTCTTTGTGGTACCGCTTGCGCGCAAAGAGGCTGAATTGTGCGGCTTCCTCCGCCGGTGCGAGGCTCGTGGCGTGCCGGGATCTTGTGGGGGCCTTCTTCGCAGCGACTGCTTGTTTCTGGAGATTCCGGTGAAGCTGGAACGCTCGTTCCGCAGGGAAGCCGAACGGCATTCCGGGATGATCCCGAACACCATCGGAGCGCAGCGACGCTGGCTTCTCGATTGTGCTGGAAATTGTTCGGCTTCGTCAAGAGAAACCTGGCCGGAGTGCAGCGGAGGCAGAGCGCGGCTAGCGGAGAAAGCGGTACAGGGGCGGCCGCCCTTGTCCGGGTCTCAACGCTGAAGCGGCCGGAGCGCGCAGCGCTCTGAATCGCACCCGCCAAAAACGCATCAGACGGTGCATCGCCGCACGCCGGCTGAAACCGTTGCCTGGGCCCCTGCCTTCATATGCCTTGACACGCATATGCTCTGCGGAGTATATCAAGAGGGTGGAATCTGTGTTCGAAATCATTGCGGAGCCGAACCGCCGCGCGATATTGAGCCTCCTGGTCTCGTCACAACAATCGGTGGGAGAGATCGAGCGCCAACTTCGTATGCCGCAGCCGACCGTGTCAAAGCACCTGCGAGTGCTGCGCGAGGCCGGTTTCGTGGAATCCACGGTGGATGCGCAGCGCCGTCTCTACCGGCTGAAACCTGAACCACTTCAGGAGCTGGATGCATGGCTGGCTCCGTTCCGTCGGTTCTGGTCCACTCACGTAGATGCTCTCGAACGCCACCTCGACCGCATGGATCAATCAACACTAACGAAAAGGAAGACAAGGAGAAGGAGATGACCGATTGCGAGCAGTACACACCGGGTCCGGCCAGCGGCGCGGAGGTGCGGAAGGACGGAGAAAAGTGGACGCTCATTCTCGTCAGAGAACTGCGCCACTCGTCGGAAAAAGTCTGGCAGGCCCTAACCGAACCTGCGCATCTGCGCGAGTGGGCTCCCTGTGAAGCCGATGGGAGCCTGGGTACGGCTGGAACCACCGTGAATCTCACCTGGGTGGGAGCGCCCACGCTGCTCGAAACAACAGTGACGCGAGCCGACGCTCCCAAGGTGCTTGAGTACAACGATATCCGGTGGGAACTCGAAGCCTTTGGTGGCGGCACGCGCCTGACGCTGTGGACCAACATCGATCGCCGCTTCATCTCAATGGGTGTTGCCGGGTGGCACATTTGTTTCGATGTTCTGGATCACCTTCTCAGCGGAATTCCCATCGGCCGCATCATTGGTGGTGAGGCGATGAAGTTCGGCGGCTGGCGGCGGCTGAACGCGGAGTACGCAAAGCAGTTCGGGATTGAAACGCCCAACTGGCCGCGTCAGGCGGCTCAAGACTCGTGAATCGAGGTGGATCGCAAAACAATGCGGATAACCAAAGCCAAAAAGAACTTGTCACCAGAACAATGTAAAGAACTACTCAGAGCATTGAAAGCCCGTTTTGAGAAAAGCGTGAACCGCCACAAAGGTCTTGAATGGGCGAAAGTACAAGCGAAGCTGGAGGCTGATACGGAAAAACTGTGGTCACTCAATGAAATGGAAAGAACCGGCGGCGAACCAGATGTTGTTGGTCATGATACAAAGACGGGCGAGTACATTTTTTATGACTGTTCAGCGGAAAGTCCCAAAGGCCGCAGAAGTGTTTGTTACGACGGTGAGGCTCTGGAGTCAAGGAAAGAACATAAACCAGAAAATAACGCTATGGATATGGCTGCTGCCATGGGCATTGAGCTCTTAACCGAAGAACAATATCGGGAGCTGCAGAAACTGGGAAATTTCGATACGAAAACATCCAGCTGGGTGCAAACTCCTGACGATATTCGAGAACGCGGCGGAGCCGTTTTTTGTGATCGCCGCTACGATCATGTGTTCGTGTATCACAACGGTGCGGAATCTTACTATGCCGCCAGGGGGTTCCGTGGCTCGCTAAAGGTCTAAATTTGCATGAAATCAACCTTGAAGAATCCCGCCTTCGTCGCCACCCAAACCCCTAAAGCCAAGACCACGCCCAAAGCCAGGACCATCGTTTATTGGATCGTAACCGCGCTCTTCTGCCTGCAGATGAGCTTCACCGCCTACGCGCAACTGCGCCTGCCGCAGGTGGCGGAGGCGTTCACCCACCTCGGCTTCCCCGCCTATTTCCGGGTGGAGCTCTCGTGGGCCAAGCTCCTCGGCGTGGTGCTGATGCTTGCGCCGGTGCCGCCGCGGCTCAAGGAGTGGGCATATGCCGGCTTCGCCATCAACCTCGTGTCGGCGCTCATCGCGCACCTCGCGGTGGGCGATGGCCCGGAGGCGTGGGGCTGGGCGGCGGCCACCGGCGTGCTTTGGGGGCTCTCGTACTTCTTTTGGCGCCGCCTGCAAGCATCGTCTGCAGCTACGGGGGCGAGCGCCTGACCGCGCACCGCCGGCGGTTTACGTCGTAGGAGCGCGAGGAGGCGCCGGCCTCGGAACAGGACCGCGAGAAGAAATATCGCGGTCTGATGGGTGATGTTCAGCAGGCCGCCGCCTATGCGCCCTACTGTGACGCTTTCTTCACTGACAGGGCCATGGCGAGCCTTATGAAGAACAAGTGCGTCGGCGTAGAAGCCGACTACGCGTGCAAGGTTTTCAGCAGCTCCAATCTCGCTCAGTTCAACGACTGGCTTGCCAATCTGAAAGCCAGCATGACTGCGCAGCCCGCCGAGGACCTGACCTGGGCTTCTTCCAGATATCACAGTAACGCGGTGTTATAAGGTCTATTCAAAATTCCCCCCGCCCGGGCTCCGGCCGCTGCGAAGTTCCAGGGAGAGGCAAAGAGCCAACGCGGCAAGCGCCCGGTTTTTGGTGGGCGCGGACACTTCGAGTTTCTGCATGTACTCTCCGGCCAGGCCCGGCGTGATCTGATGCAACGCCATGTGACGCTCGTCGAGGCTTCCACTAGCGAGGTTACAGGTTACGCTTCAGCGCAGCTAAAATAGGTGCGAGAGCCGTCTATGAAAAGGACCGTCCCGGTGGGATCTGCCTCTGCATTCATCGACCAGAAGATCAAGGAACTTTCTTGCCAACCTGGCGGGGGGGACTGGCGCGGGAAGACGCTCGCCAAAGTGCGCGCAATCATACACGAGGCAGACCCTGATATCGTCGAAGAGTGGAAGTGGATGGGGACTCCCGTCTGGTCCCACGGCGGCATCGTCTGCACCGGAGAGACATACAAGAACGTCGTCAAGATGACATTTGTCAAGGGATCTGCGTTGAAGGACCCTGCACGTCTATTCAACTCCAGCCTCGACGGGAATGTCAGGCGCGCCATCGACATCCACGAAGGCGACAAGGTCGATGAGGCGGCCTTGAAGGATCTCATCCGCGCTGCCGTGGCGCTCAATCTCCAGAGTAAGAGAGCCAAGAGCAAGCCGAGGCCCCGGCGAGCGAGCAGCAAGCGGGCCGACTAGCTTCATCCCAGGTCCCGGCCATATCTCCGCCCATAGAGGAAGAGCTTCGGCACCTGCCTCATACGCCAAGCAGTTCGCCGTCGAGGCCCAAGAGCTGGCCGCCGAAGGGCGCTCGGTAATTGATCGCGGAGGAGACTGCCATGTCTATGGAACGACCATATGGCGGTTAAGCGTGAGTCGTGCCGACGAAATCGGCGGACGCCGTCGACAGACTTGGGCGCTACCTGGTTTTAGGCCATCGGTTGGACCAAAAGACTAGCGTCCTTCGATGGCCGCGGCACTCCGAAGGTTCTGCGGATTTCGTGACCTGGACTCACATGTGCGCTAATGGTTACCTGACCGAACACCTTTCCGGGACCGGCCTGAAGCTGTTCGGCTTCATCGCGGAACTGGTGTTCGCCTTCATCCCGGAATCCTGTTCGTGATCATCCCGGAATGGCGTTCACCTTGCCCCGGATTCTCCAGGTTCCTCTAAAGGCTGCTCCGCAATCCAAAGAAAGTATGCGAGTTGGCGCCAATCGCCCCCTTGGTGACTCGACAAAATCTCAGGGCATTCAGATTCAGTAAGACGCCTTTAGGTCACTAGGCACACAGCATCCAACTAGCTACATCCGCTAGTCCCTCCGCAGTTCCCGCACTTATAGCAACTCCCATTCCGCGTCATGATCGAGCCGCACTCCGAGCACAGCGGCGCGTCTGATGCCACCGCCGGGAAGGGAAGTGCTTGCTGGGGATCGGGCTCGGTTGGGCGCATTAGCGGCGTCTCGCCCGCTTCCACCGGCGGCATTTCTTCGGCGCCGAGGAAGCGTTGCGCGAGCCACCGGAAAATGTAATCCGGAATCGACTTCGCGTAGGGGATCTTCGGGTTGCCGGTCCAGCCGCTGGGCTCGAAACGCACGTGGGCGAACTTATCCACCAGGAATTTCAGCGGCACGCCGTACTGCAGGCAATAGCTGATGGCCGTGGCGAAGCTGTCCATCAGGCCCGAAATGGTCGAGCCTTCCTTCGACATGGCGATGAATACTTCGCCGGGCGTTCCGTCCGTATAGAGACCGACGGTGATGTAGCCCTCGTGCCCGCCGATCGAGAATTTGTGCGTGACCGACGCGCGCTCGTCTTCCAGCTTGCGCCGTACGGGGCGAAACACCACTTTCTCGACAATCTTCTCCACGGTCGTGGGAGCGGGCGCGGCCACGGTCACGGTTTTCTTTTCGCCTTTGCCCGAACTCATCGGCTGCACGCGCTTCGAGTTGTCGCGATAAATCGCCACCGCCTTGAGCCCCAGCTTCCAGCTCTCGGTGTAGGCTTCCATGATCTCCTCGACGGTGGCTTCCTCGGGCATGTTGATCGTTTTCGAAATCGCCCCCGAAATAAAGGGTTGCACCGCCGCCATCATGCGGACGTGCCCCATGTAGTGGATCGAGCGCACGCCGTTCTGCGGCCGGAAGCTGCAATCGAATACGGTCAGATGCTCGGGCTTGAGATTGGGCGCGCCCTCGATGGTGCCGGTCGAATCGATGTGCGTAACGATCAGCTCCACCTGCTCCGGCGTGTAGCCCAGCTTGATCAGCGCCTGCGGCACGGTGTTGTTGACGATCTTGATCACGCCGCCGCCCACCAGGCGTTTGTATTTTACGAGCGCGAGATCCGGCTCGATGCCCGTCGTGTCGCAATCCATCATGAAGCCGATGGTGCCGGTCGGCGCGATCACCGTCACTTGCCCGTTGCGGTAACCAGCAGTGCGGCCCAGCTCATACGCTTGGTCCCAGCACTCTTTGGCGCCCTGGTAAAGATCCGTAGGGATGTTGGTGCGCGTGATGCCATTCACCGAATCGCGATGCATGCGGATCACATCCAGGAACGGCTCCTCGTTCTTGGCATAACCGGCGAAGGGGCCGATGGCATTGGAGACGCGCGCGCTCGTCAGGTACGCCTGTCCACACATGACGGCGGTGATGGCGCCGGCATAATCCCGGCCCTGGTCGCTGTCGTAGGGGATGCCGAACGACATCAGCAGCGCGCCCAGATTGGCGAAGCCGAGGCCGAGCGGCCGGTAGTTATGCGAATTCTCCGCGATCCTCTCGGTCGGATAGCTGGCGTTATCTACGATGATCTCCTGCGCCATGATCATGGTGTCGCAGGCGTGACGGAAAGCGTCAACATCGAACTGGCCGCCCGGCGTGACGAACTTCATCAGATTGAGTGACGACAGGTTGCACGCCGAATCATCCAGGAACATGTACTCCGAGCACGGATTGGACGCGTTGATGCGCGCCGTGTTCTTGCACGGATGCCAGCGGTTGATCGTGGTATCGAACTGCATGCCGGGATCGCCGCACTGATACGTGGCTTCGGCGATCTGGTGCATCAGGTCGCGCGCTTTGTATCGTTTCACGGGCTGGCCTGAAGTCACGGCCTTGGTCCACCACTCGCGGTCTTCAGCCACGGCCTGCATGAAATCGTCGCTGGCGCGCACGGAATTGTTGGCGTTCTGGAAGAAGATAGACCCGTAGGCGTCGCCATCGAGCGAGGAATCGTAGCCGGCCTCCACCAGCGTGTGCGCTTTCTTCTCTTCCTTGGCTTTGCACCAGATGAAGCCCTCGATGTCGGGATGCTCGGCATTGAGGATTACCATCTTCGCCGCGCGCCGCGTTTTACCGCCCGACTTGATGACGCCCGCAAACGCATCGAAACCCTTCATGAAGGAGAGCGGGCCGGAGGCGCGGCCGCCGCCGGAGAGGATGGCGTCCTCTTCGCGCAGCGAAGAAAGGTTGGAGCCCGTCCCCGAGCCCCATTTAAAAAGCATGCCTTCGGTCTTGGCGAGATCGAGAATGGATTCGAGAGAATCTTTCACTGAAACGATGAAGCAGGCCGAGCATTGCGGCCGCGTCTGGCCCACCAGCTTGTTGACCTTCTCGGTGGCTTCGTCCCACACCCAGCCGTAGCCGCGCGCTTCGCGCACCCCCACGTTGAACCACACCGGCGAGTTGAAGCAGGCCTTCTGGTGCAGCATCAGGTGCGCCAGGTCGTTGCGGAAATTCTCGCCGTCCTCGACGGTCAGAAAGTAACCGGTTTGCTTGCCCCAGTCGGCGATGGTGTCGACCACACGATGGACCAACTGCGCCACGCTGGTCTCGCGCTCGGGCGTGCCCAACTTGCCGTGAAAATACTTGCTGGCGACAATGTTGGTGGCGGTCTGCGACCAGTCGGCCGGCACTTCGACATCACGCTGCTCGAAGATGACGGCGCCTTTATCGTTGCCAATGGAGGCCGTGCGTGTTTCCCAAGCGACTTCGTCGTAGGGCGTCTTTCCCGGCTCCAGACGAGCCGTAAAGTACCGCGCGAACTGGACGCCGGTACGTGTCCTCTTCTGATCCTGCTGAGTGTTCAATAACCCTATTTTTGCACTTAACGCCGTCGCTGGCTGGGCCATCTGGTGTTCTCCTCCGCGATACGCCTTCGGGTAACGCATTTGAAATAGTGCCCCAACATATAGTGGGCCGTCAAGGATTATATCTATATGGGGTGCTATAACTTACGATAGCGCAATTTTGGAGTCAGGCTACCGGCCGCCGCACTGGATCTGGGCTGCGGGTGGTCGTTTAGAAATGCGCATACCATGAGCTTCCGCCAAACAATCGGGGAATACGCCTGTTTCAGCACGCCAGGCTGCCCTTAGCTAGATTTTTGCTCCGAGCATCCTGATTCTTACATGCACCCAAAATCGGGCCGGCCGGCGAGTTTGGGACAGGCTCGTCAGATGCGCAAGACCTGCGCAAATGGAGTGATCACGCGCGGAAGAAGACGAGACTTGAAAACATGCAGTCATCCGCAAACTCCGGCTTGACCGCAGAATGCTTCCTCCGTCACTTTAGTTTCACCGCCCCTGTACTTAAGAGCCCGCAATAGGTTTTGCCCGCATCTCTGTTGTCAAATCCCGCCGCTCCTGTCGGTGAATTCCGATAAGGAGGATCACAGAGGACCTGTCATACTGCCATCATTGCGCGGGAGACGCCTTCACTTATGAGACTGAAATCCTATTCCTTGATTGCGGCAATAATCGCATTGCTGTCTCTGCAGGCCAGTAACGCGAAAGTGATTACTAGGATTGATATGCCTATCGCCACCACCGTCATGATCCCTTGCGCCGCGCGAGGGGCCGGAGAGCTCGTCGACCTCATTGGCGTAGTTCAGGCCGTCTTCAGCGTCACGCCGGATGCTAGCGGCGGCCAGCATGTTGCGACGCACGTCAATCTTGCGGGCGTCAGCGGAATTGGACTCACCACGGGGAATAAATATCAAGCCTCCCAAGCAGATTCCTTCGTTTCGAATTCCGGTGGCACAGCGACTGAATTCACTCTCGTCAACAACTTCCTGATGACGGCTCCCGGTCCCGGAAATAATTTGCGCGTCCACGAGCTGGTTCACGTCACTGTTGACGCCAATGGGAATGTTACCGCAGAGATTGAGAACATCACGATTGATTGCGGATAGGTCGATTCGGACAGAACGTCTTCGCGTGCAGCAATCCCGCGCACCCGCGTCACCACAACATCCTGCACACTAAGTCTTCTGCTGCTTCCATCGTCCCCGGCGGAACACGACCATCGAAACGACTGCGAGAGTGGATTCCGAGATCGCGATGGCCGCGAACACGCCTGTTGGACCGAATCCAAGAATGCGCGACAGAGGGTACGCCATGGGGATCTGCCATAGCCAATAGCAGAACAGATTGATCAGCGTGGGAGTCACGGTGTCGCCGGCGCCATTGAACGCCTGCACCATGACCATGCCGTATGCATAGAACACGTAGCCGTAGCTCACCCAGCGCAAGCAACTGGTGCCGTAGCGCAACACTTCCGGATCGGTGGCGAAGATGCCGATCAGCCGCTCGGCGAACGCGATGAACACGATGGCCACGCCCCCGAGGAACAGCATATTGTAGAAGCCCGTGATCCATACCGAACGCTCCGCGCGGTCGGATTTTCCAGCGCCCAGATTCTGTCCCACCAGCGTGGCAGCGGCGTTGGCCATGCCCCACGACGGCAGGATCGCGAAAATGATGATGCGAATGGCGATGGTATAGCCTGCCAGAGCCGCCGCGCCGAAAACCGCAATGATGCGCCCCAGGCCCAGCCAGCTCGCGGTTGACACCAGAAACTGCATCATGCCGCTGGCGCTCACGCGCGCCAGGCGAAGCAGTACGTCAAGGTTCAGCTTGAGGTCCGTGCGGCGCACCACCACGCGGCCCCGCGCGCTGAGCAGCATCCATAGCTGAAACGCCACGCCGATGCCGCGGCCCGTGGCCGTGCCCACCGCAGCGCCCACCACGCCCAATTTTGGAAACGGCCGCCAACCGTTGATCAGACAAGGATCGAGAACAATGTTGATAATGTTGGCCAGCCACAAAGTGCGCATCGCGAGCGTCGCGTCGCCCGCGCCGCGAAAAATGCCGTTGATCAGAAACAGCATGAAGATGATGGAGACGCACGCGAGCACGATAGTCGTATACGTCGAGCGGTGCGAATGATGCCGGCCGTGGCTCCCTCAACTGGAGCAACCTGGGCGCATTCAGCCCGCCCACCAGCGCGACCGCGAGCGAAATCACGATGCCCAGACCGATCGCCTGCACGGCCGCAACCGCCGCGCCCCGTGGATCCTTTTCACCAGTGCGGCGCGCCACCATCGCCGTAGTAGCCATGCTGAGGCCCATGGCCACAACGAACACAATGGTCAGCATGCCTTCTGTGAGCGCCACGGTGGCCACCGCCTCCGTTTCGAGCCGCGCTACGAAGAACACATCGACGATGCCGAACAAGCGACTCCATCGCCATCTCGAGGATCATGGGAATCGCGAGCAGGAACACGGCGCGGCCGATGGGGCCTTCGGTGAAATCGCGGTGGGTTCCGATCAGCGCGTCATGGATATCGCGCCAGATCTGGCGGCGCGCGCGCTCCGGCGAGGGTGACATAGGGCGGGCTCGAAGTTTCGAGCTTAGTCGAACTCGACCGACTTAGCCAGTTTTACCGCCGGGTTTTGAAGAAGCTGCGCCAGCACCGATTCCGGCACGCAAACGTCGGTCGAAACGACCGCCACCGCCTCGAGCGGCTCGCCCGGGCGCACCGGCTCATCCCGCCGGCCGAGCGAAAAGTTGGCGATGTTGATCTGGTTCTTGCCGAGCACGGTGCCCACGTGGCCGATCACGCCGGGCACGTCCAGGTTCTTCATGAAAACCACATGGCCGGCCAGCGAAGCCTCGCAGTAGATGCCATCCACCAGCAGCAGGCGGGACTTATCGAGCAAAACGGCGCCCTCCACAACCGTCACACCCGTATTGGTTTCGAGCTCGAGCCGTACCGAATCCGTGTGAACCGACCGGCGGTCGTGATCCTCGCCCACATTCCATCCGCGCTGCGATGCGATCTGCATGGCGTTCACCAGGTTCGCCTTGTATGAAAGCGAACGCTTGAGCACGCCCGCGACACCGGCGTTGCGCAGCAGGTGCGTGTTGCCATCGGCGATGTGGCCGAAATAGGTAAGCCGAACGCCCTTAGGATTGCCGGTGGCAATATGCGCGGCGAAGACACCGAGACGCTCCGCCACCGCCATGAACGGGCCGAGCGCGCGATACTGCTCGGGCGAGAGCGCCGGCATATTGACCGCGTTGATCGCCACGCCATTCCTCAAATACTCGACGATCTGCTCGGCAATGCGCATGGCGACAATTTCCTGCGCCTCTTCGGTCGAACCGCCGATATGCGGCGTGGCAATCACCGAATCGAGCGCGAACAGAGGATATCCGGCGGGGGGCGGCTCGGTGGTGAATACATCCAACGCAGCGCCGGCCACTTTGCCGGATTCGATGGCTTCGCGGAGGGCACCGTCATCGACTAGTTCGCCGCGCGCGCAGTTGACGATGCGCACACCCGGCTTCATTTTGGCGAAGGCGTCGCGCGAAAGCATGTGTTCGGTCTCCGGCGTGAGCGACACGTGCAGGGTAATGTAGTCGCTCGCAGCATACAGGTCTTCGAGGCTGACCAGCTCAACACCCAGATCCTGCGCGATCTGCGAAGTCACGTAGGGGTCGCGCGCCAGGATGCGCATCTCAAACGCGCGTGCCCGCTTCACTACTTCGCGGCCAATGCTGCCCAAGCCAACGATCCCGAGCGTCTTGCCGCGCAGTTCGCTGCCCAGAAACTTTTTCTTCTCCCATTTGCCGGCGCGCGTAGAGGCGTTGGCCTGCGTGATGAAGCGCGCCATGGCCAGCATGACGGCCAGAGCGTGCTCCGACACCGATGCCGCGTTACCGCCGGGCGTGTTCATCACCAGGACGCCCGCGGCGGTGGCGGCGTTGAGGTCTACGTTGTCCACACCCACGCCTGCGCGGCCGATGACGCGCAGCTTCGGCGCTTTGGCCAGCACGTCGGCCGTAACTTGTACCGCGCTGCGCACCACCAGCGCGTCGGCCTCCGGCAAATGGCGCGCATACTCTTTGGGATTCGAAACGATGGTGTTCCAATCCTTTTGAGATTGCAACAGCTCGATTCCAGCGGGCGAGAGCGGCTCGGCAATGAGAACGTTCATAGGTATCGTGGGTTGGCCTTAAATGAACAGAAAGGAATGCCGGTCCTACCTATTTCGTTCCCACCAGTTGGGTGACCGCCGCATCCGCATATACCTGCTCGACCGCCGCCACGCCCGAGCCAAATTTCACCGGATAGCCGTTGGCGTGCAGAATGATTTCGAGCCCGGCGATCACCCCGAAAAGATCGGCGAAATCGAAATACCCCAGGTGCGCGATGCGGAAGATTTGCCCTTTCATCGAGCCCTGCCCGTTAGCGATCACGGCGCCGAAGCGGCTGCGGAACTCTTTTACGATGGCGCCCGAATCCATTCCGCGCGGGGCCTTCACCGATGTGACGGATGCACCCGGTGAACTCGCCGCGAACAGTTCGAGACCCAGTGCCTTCGCCGCGGCGCGGGTGGCGTGCGCCAGCATTTGGGCGTTTTCGATCAGGTTCGCCATGCCGATCTGCTTGACGTATTTCAACGCCTCGCCAAGTGCCAGAATGATCGCCGTGGATGGCGTCCAGCTCGATTCGCCCTTGTCGCCGTTCTTCTTTTCCTTCTTCAGATCGAAATAATAGTGCGGCAAAGTGGCCGACTCCGCAAACTCCCACGCCTTAGGGCTGACCGTGAGAAACGCCACGCCCGGCGGCACCATGAACGCTTTCTGCGAACCGCCGATCACCACATCCAGGCCCCAGCCATCGATATCAAGCGGCATGGTCCCGAGCCCGGTGATGGCATCCACCACGAAAGTCGCTGGCGTCTTCGAAATCGCGCGTCCCATGGCGCGCACATCATGCGCCGCGCCGGTCGATGTTTCCGAAGCCTGCACAAAAACACCTTTTGTATCGGGCGCGGCCGCCAATGCGGCTTCCACACGCTCCGGCGTCACTACGTCGCCATATTCGGATTTGAGGACGTTCACGTCGAGGCCGTACGCGTTGGTGATTTCCACCCAGCGCTCACCGAATTTCCCCGCCGAGCACACGATGACTTTGTCGCCGCGCGAGAACAGGTTCGATACCGAGGCCTCTATGGCACCGGTGCCGGAAGAAGCGAACAACAGCACGTCGTGCGAGGTTCCCATCACTTCTTTGAGGTCCGCCAGAACTGATTTGTAGACCATGCGGAAATCTTCGGTGCGATGGTGAATGTCCGACGCCATCATCGCCCGTAAAGCCGGCGGGTAGAGAGGGGTTGGGCCAGGAGTCAGTAACCGTTGTTTCTTAATATGCATGATGAAGGGTGAGGTTTTAGGATAGCAAACCGGGCAGCGGACTTGAAGGCGTCCGGTGCCTCATCCCGGTCGATGGCGCCGTGCCGACTGGGATAATGGGCACCGGATCGCATCCCGCACGGTCATTGAGACGCCTCGTTCTGTGCACGGCCGCACCGAGTTGTCTAGAATAGCAAGCATCTATGGCGTTACTCGAGCGCGTGCAGGGCGATATGGTCGCGGCCATGAAGGCCAAAGAAGAGGCGCGGCTCAGCGCGCTGCGCATGATCAAGGCGGCATTGCAAAAGCATCAAGTCGATACCATGAAGCCGCTGGATGATGCGGCCGAGCAACAGATTCTCAAACAGCTCGTCAAGCAGCGCACCGACGCCGCGGACATGTTCCGCAAAGGCGGCCGCCTCGAGCAGGCGAACAAAGAAGAGGCCGAGCGCCTGCTGATCCAAAGCTACATGCCGGCCGAAGCTACCGAAGCCGAGATCGCGCAAGCGGTCGAAGCGGCGCTCGCCGAGACCGGCGTTACCTCGGCCAAGCAAATGGGAGTCGTCATGAAGGCCGCGCAGGCCAAGCTTGCCGGGAAACGGGCGGATGGAAAAGCGCTCAGCGAAAAAGTGAGGTCGCGCCTGCAATGACGCCAAGCGACACCGAGCGACGGCACAAACCATTTGTCCCCGAAGGCATGCAGATGACGGAGTTCACGCTCCGTGCGCTGTTCATCGGGTTGGTCATGACCATTGTCCTGGGCGCGGCCAACGCATACCTCGGCCTGCGCGCGGGCCAGACGATTGCAGCCACGTACCCAGCTGCGGTCATCGGCATGGCGGTGCTGCGCGCGTTCAAGGGATCGATTCTCGAAGAAAACATCGCGCGCACGGCGGGGTCGATTGGAGAATCCGTGGCGGCGGGTGCGATTTTCACGGTGCCTGCGTTCGTAATCGCGAAGGTGTGGCCGTCGTTCAGCCCGGCCGACGCGTATTGGAAGTCGACCGTACTCATGACCACGGGCGGCGTGCTGGGCGTGCTCTTCTGCTCGCTCGTGCGGCGGGTGTTGGTGGAAGATCCCGAGCTGCCATTTCCGGAATCGGTGGCGGCGAGCGAGATTCACAAGGCGGGGCAGCACGGCGTACAAGGCGCGAAGTATCTTTTTTGGAACATGGGTTTCGGCGGGCTGGTTTACATGCTGAGCGCGCTTGGGCTGTTCGCGACCGACCGGAATTTTTCAGTCGCCGTTGGCGAACTCGGCAAAAGCAAGTTACGGCTCTCGACCGGCGGCGGCCCGGCGCTGGGCGTGGGCGGCATCAGCACGTGGTCGGGCCCGACCATCAGTCCGGCATACTTTGGCGTGGGCTACATCATTGGGCCGGAGCTCGCGTCGATCAACTTCTCCGGCAGCGTGCTGGCATGGGGGCTGCTGATTCCACTGCTGATTTACTTCCTTGGGCCGCAATTGCAGACCATGCTCCCGCCTCAAACCGCTGCCGACACAGAAGCGTGGGGAGTCCTGGCGACCGGTGTCTGGCGGTTCATTGTGCGGCCGATTGCGGTGGGTGGGATGCTGTTCGGGTCAATCTACACGCTGTTTCGCATGCGCAAGGCGCTGACTGAAGGACTGTCGCGGGCGTTTGCTGAATTCCGCGGGACAGTGAGTTCGAACCAGGGCGCGCGCACGGAACGCTACATGAGCTCGAAAGTGGTGATATGGCTGATCTTCCTGGTGTTTCTATTCATGATAGGCCTGTACACCTATTTTTCGGGACACGTAACGAGCGGCATCGTGGCGGCGGTGGTGATGCTGATCGTCGGCTTCTTCTTTGCGACCGTGTCGGGGTATCTGGTGGGTGTGATCGGGTCATCGAACAACCCGATTTCCGGCCTGACACTTTCGACCATCATCGTGGCCGCGCTGCTGATGCTGGCGCTCGGTGTTTCAGGAACGGGCGGCGTGCTGGCGGTGCTGGGCGTGGCGGCGGTGGTATGCGTCTCGTCGGCAGTAGCGGGCGAGCTGTTGCAGGACTTCAAGGTCGGCTACATTCTCGGAGGCACGCCGAGGTCGATTCAGATTGTCGAACTGATTGCGGTCATCGCGGCAAGTCTGGTGATGTATTTCCCACTCATGGTGCTGGATCGCGGCATGGGCGGTTTCGGCAGCGCGAAACTCCCGGCGCCCCAAGCCGGTCTGATGGCATATCTGGCGCAGGGCATTGTGGGTGGTGAAATGGCGTGGCCTCTGGTGATGGTTGGCGTGCTGATGGGATTCGCGCTGGTGCTGGTGCGCGTGAAGAGCCCGATGCTGGTGGCGATCGGGATGTACCTGCCGCTGGGGACGGTGTTTGCGATTTTCGTCGGTGGCATGATGCGCTGGGTAACCGACTCGATGAGCCAGCGGCGCGGCCACAACGAAGCGCAGCGTGCGCGGGTGGATAATGTGGGCGTGCTCGCGGCCTCAGGGATGATTGCCGGGGAAGCGTTGCTGGGGCTTGTGACCGCGACTTTCAATTTTTTGGAGAAGCCCTTGCCACAGTTGTTTGCCAGTCCTTCTTATTGGGTGGGGCTCGCGGTCATGACGCTGATCGCGTTTGCACTGGTGCGCTATCCACTGGCCAACGCGGGCAGCCCGGATGAGCCCGCGCCGCCGACGGCGATGATGTGATCTGCTTCCGCGTCAGCTTCCAACCGTGATCCGCTGCAAGGCCGATCGCTCGTGATACGATCTGCACAAATGCAGGTGTAGTCCTCGCCGGCCGAAACCCGCTGCTGTTTTGGCACGTCGAGTGCTACCGGAAGGATCATGGCGCAGAGGGACACCAAGCCGCCGCAAGGCAAACTCACGGGCCAGGCCATCATCAACGAGCTGATCCGCAATATGGAGGTCGGTCAGTTCGAGATGGGCTACAGTGTTCTGCTGCCCTGCGTATTCAGCCTATACCTTCACCCCGACGATCACGCGCGGTTGGCGGGCGTATTCGACCTGATTCAGGAGGACGCCCGGCGTGCCCTGCGCGCTCGTGTGGCGCAGTTGAATAGCCGGCCGCCGCTCATGCGGCTGAAGCGTCCCGGCCGGCCATCCAAAGAATATAAAATCGCCTGCCGGGACTGGATTCTCGAGTTTCTTCCCGACACAGAAGGGGCCGTTCCGCTGGGCGACCTCGAGATTCACTCCGAGCTGAACGAAACCGCCCAGCCCGGTTTCCGGGGCACTAAGACCACGCTCATGGACCGGGAACCCTCGGTGACCAGCCCGCGCACGGCAGCCGTAGCGCGGCGGGCATCCGATACGGTGTACGCCGAAATCCGCTACGAAGACGATTCCGGACCTCAGCTTTACCTCGTGTCGCAAAATGAGGTACGCGTAGGGCGCGGCGGCGACGATCTCGCCATGGACCTTGCCCTTTACACCAACGACGAAGTATCGCGGGAACACTTTACATTGCGGCGCGATCCGGCGACGGGGCGATTCCACATCGTCGACAAGAGCATCAACGGAACATGGCTCGATGGCAAGCGGCTCAGGAAGGGAGTCGAGGAAGTACTTCCCAACCGGGCGCAAATTGGGGTGGCGGAGGTGCTTACCCTCTCCTTCGAGGTGAGAAGATGAGGCTCTTCTTTAGCCCGCATATCCCTTTCGTCGCGCTCTTTTTCCTATTTGTCTGTGTCATGGCCTGGGCGCACTGGGCGAAGCGGGGCTGAGGGCGATGGGATTAACGGTGGGCTGGCGATCCGGCGCGGCCAGCGATCCCGGACTTCGGCGAAGCAACAACGAAGACCGCGTGTACTTGAATAACGCGGCGGGCATCTTCCTTGTCGTGGATGGCATGGGCGGCCGCGCAGCCGGCGAGCTGGCGGCGCAAACCGCGATCGAGATTATTCCACGGCAGCTGGAGAGCTCGGAACGCGATATCGCGGCGCGTGTGCGTCAGGCGATCACGGCGGCCAACAATGAAATCCATCGCATGGCAGAACAGCGTGATGAATGGCACGGCATGGCCTGCGTGCTCACTCTGGCTGTCGCCCACGAAGACCTGATAACCGTCGGTCATGTCGGCGATACGCGGCTCTATCTCGTCTGGAACGGAACGCTGCGCAAGCTGACTGCGGATCACTCGCCGGTTGGTGAAATGGAGGATCAAGGCGAGCTGACCGAGGCTGCTGCCATGGAGCATCCGGAACGCAACCAAGTGTTCCGCGACGTGGGCTCACGGCCACACAATGCCGATGACGAGGAATTCATCCAGGTCAAGTCGTTTCCTTTCCGGCCGAGCGCCGCGTTCCTGCTGTGTACCGACGGCCTGAGCGACATGCTGACTTTAGCTGAGATCAATGCCATCGTGCAGCAATATTGCGGAGACCCGACCGCCGTCGCTGAGGAGCTGGTCGCCGCCGCGAACCAGATGGGCGGATTGGACAACATCAGCGTAGTCTTTGTGGCTGGGCCCGAGTTCGTGGGAAACGAAGCCGAGAGCGACCGGGAGAGGCATGCCGTCACGCAGGTCAGGGAGAACCAAAGCGTGTGGCGGAGGCTGCTCAACCGTGTCACCGGCTTGTTTGCGGCCAGTGACTAACGCCCTCCCCTTAGATTACAACCGCCACGCAGCGCCCTTCTTACAGTCTTACCCCTTCGCATTTCGAATGCACCTGCAGCTTACCGTTGAGCAACGTCACGTCCAGATACTCGAACCCGGTTTCAAACTCCTCGTCCACTGCTAGATGCCAGATGACGCGCGCCATCCCTTCCCGGTAACGATGAATATAGCTGACGATATGACTCGGCTGGAAATCCGCGTACGGGTGCCTGACCCGAAACCCGTCTTGGCTTGAGTCAACGAGTACGCCCGTAATCGGCGGCATGTCCAAATGAACAGGTTTCAACAGCGCCATGCCGCGCTCTCTGCGTCGAACGGACTCCCTACGGTCTACCATTTGCTTTCATTCGGCATCGGCGGCCACACCCAGGCGCAACCCGATCTTGTGCGGCTTTCTACTAGGTTACGTTGGACCGAAGAAAGATTCTACAAAGATTTAATGGAAAGTTGGAGCCGGAGCAGCCCGATAGGCCGGCGGATTTGCGAAAACCCCCTTAGGGGATACGACCCATGTTCGCCAGCCGTTTTGCAACTACATCCAAAGTGACGGGTCCGACGTAAGAACGGCCTTGAGCGACGGCGTGAAGGGCCTCCATCAGGCCGCTCGCCGGGGCCCGGGTCGACACCAGGCCGAGCGCTCCCGATTGGATCGCACGGATCGTCACGCTCTCATCGCGACTGCGTTGCATCAGAATGACTCGGGTCTGCTGGCTCACGCGCAGGATTTCGACTGTTACCTCCATGGCATCCGCGTCTTCCAGTTCGATTGGCATTACGACGACATCGGGCGCGCTGCGGCGACAAATCCTGATGGCTTCACCTCCGGTGTCTACACTAGCCGATATCTGAAAGGCGGCCGCTTCGCTGATCAGTCGGGCCAGCGCATCGCGACACATCTGGTGCGTTTCTACGAGCAGCACTCTGATCGGTGCGCCGTGAGCGCCATTCGATTTAATGGACTTGGACTTGCCGAGAGGGATCCGGATGGTATGCCGCATTGCTAACAACAACGACAAAGGCGCCTCGATCCCTTCGCAAAAGACAGAAAGTCGTCAGCGGTGGCATCCCCGCTTCCTACCCGTGATACAATCCATTGATAATACTGGTGTTCCACGCATCTACTTCCGTCGAAGTGCTGGTCCGGGCGTGTGTCGAAACTGGGGAGCCTGCGGCTTGGGAAGAGTTTATCCATCGCTCTCATCCTGTGATTTCGGCGGTCGTGCTGCGAACGGCGCTCCGCTGGGGAGACCCGTCTGGCAGCGTCATCGACGACCTGGTCCAGGACACTTACCTGAAGCTTTGCTCGAACGATGGCCGCATATTGCGCGACTTCGAGTTCCGGCATTCGGACGCCTTGTTCGGTTTCCTCAAGGTGGTTGCCGCCAATGTTGTCAACGATCATTTCAAATCACTCAATAGGGTGAAGCGTGGCGCCGGAAAGAGGAGCGAGGGATCGGACGGCGTGGAATCGATTCCCGCCACAAACCCGGCGGACCCGCTTTGGCCGACCGAGCGCGGCATCCTGCTGAACGAGATTGATGAGCTTTTGCGCGACCGCGCCTCGGAAGCCGGTCACGAACGCGACCGGACAATCTTCTGGCTGTATTACCGGCAAGGCCACAGCGCGCGGGCCATTGCCTCGATCCCCTCTGTCGGACTGAGCACAAAAGGGGTGGAAAGCACGATTCTTCGGCTCACGCGGTTGGTGCGGGAAAACCTGGCAGAGCCGCCTGCCAAGGCGCGAGCGAACGAGAGCGAGGAGCGCACCGCTGGCTGGTGCTGAAGGGAGGGTATTGGTTTGGGACGGACAATCGACGCTCATCTGACGCAGAACGAGATCGAGTGGCTGCTCGCCTCGCGAGTTAGCGCCGGGTCGATTCCCTCGTCGCCGCCCGAGGATCCGGAGCCGGTCGAGAAGCATCTGACCGCTTGCATGCAGTGCAGACAAACGCTTCATCATCTCGAATCTTTCATTGGCCGCTTGCGGGCCCTGGAAGAGTCGAACGAACGTGTGAGAACACCGCAATGCCCGCCTGACGAAGTATGGACTCCATTGGCCGCTGGCCTGTCGACGGAAGTATCGGATGGGCTGCTCGCCCACGCGGCTCAATGCGGCTACTGCGGCGCGCTTCTGCGAGAAGCCACAGAAGATCTGGCTGGCGATCTGCAACCGGAGGAACAACAGTTGCTGGCCGCGATGTCAAGCTCGCAGCCGGAAGGCCGGAAGCGGCTGGCCGCGAGGTTGAGTGAGGCTTCACGGGCCGGCCGCCCAATTCCGCTGGTGAATCGTCCGGCCAAGAGAGCCGGGGTGCGGATGCGGTGGGCCTATGCCACCGCCGCGGTCATCATTCTGGGCGTGGCGGCGTGGTTGTTCTATGTGTCGCAGCGTGCCAGTTCGCCCGCACAACTCCTGGCCTCCGCGTATAGCGAACTCCGGACAATCGAGCCGCGCATCCCGCTGGCCAGATTTGGCCCCATGCGTCTCGAGAGAGGTGGTCCCGGCGGGTCCCGGATGAATACGCCCCCGGCGCTGTCCGAAGCCGAAGGCAAGATCTCTCGCCAGCTCAGCACAAATCCGGATGATCCTGAGTGGCTGGCTTTAAAAGCGCGCGCTGATCTGCTGGATTGGAACTACGAATCCGCCATGCGCTCGGCAAACCGGACGCTCGAGCAGTGGCCGGACTCGCTTCCGGTTCTGATTGATCTGGCCACCGCGCATTTTGAGCGCGCAGAGAAGGAGGAGAGGCCCATCGATTATGGAACTGCCGTCGAGCTTCTCGGCAAAGTACTGGCCAAGAACCCGGACAACGCAGTCGCACTCTTCAACCGGGCCATCACCTATGAAAAGCTTTTTGCATACCACGAAGCGCTTGCGGATTGGGAGCATTATCTAAAGCTCGATCCGAAAGGGGATTGGGCCGAGGAAGCACGACGGCGGCGTGACGCCGTATCGAAGTCGCTGCGGGAACACGAAGAAGCCAGCCGGCCGCGTGCGGATGCATCCGGATTTATCGATTTGGCACCGCAAAATCCGAAGATCTCCGTGGCGCAAGTGGAATCTTATTTGGACGAAGCGGTTATGAAATGGCTGCCGGACGCGTTTCCCGTGGCGCCTGCCGTTCGCCCCGGCACCAAAGCCGGAGCCGCTCTCGGCACTCTGTCGAAGGCGTTGCTTGTTGGGCACGAGGATCATTGGTTACAGGATATTCTCGCCACCACCCGATCCCCGGCCTTTGCCCAGGCCACCGCTTCGTTGGCAAGATCCGTATCCGCTGATACAGAGGGCGACTTTGCGCGAGGGCGGGAGGCGGCCGCGAAGGCGGAGCATGGGTTCGAAAGAGCAGGCAGCCCGGCCGGCGTATTGCGCGCAAAGCTGGAACGGATCTATGCGCTTGGCCGCTCCGGACAAGGACAAGAGTGTCTCGATGCGGCCCAGGCTTTGCTGCCGCTGCTAGCCGGACGCCGCTACCCATGGCTCTTCGTTCAGCTTCACCTGGAGCTGGCGGGTTGCGCCAGTTCAGTAGGCCAACAAGGCATGCAGCATTGGGCAGTGGAAAAGGCCCGTCTTTTGGCCGGCCCGTCCGGTTATCGGGTCTTGCAGTTGCGAGCGCTGGCATACGCCGCGGCCATCGAGTCATACGAGGGCAATCGCGCAAAGGCCTGGGCGCTCGACGTAGAAGGGCTGAAACTGTTCTGGGCAGCCTCCTATCCGTCCATGCCGGCGTACAAGTTCTACACCCAAATGGCGATGAGCGCCGAAAGTGCCGGCCAATGGAACCTGGCGGTGGCGATGAATCGGGAAGCTGTCCGCGCCATCTCTTCCTCGCCGAACCACACCGCGGAAGCGCTCGCCCGGTTTGAACTGGGGAAGGCCGCGACCATGGCGGGAGCGCTCCCGGAGGCCAGAGACGCTTTGGAATCGGCTGATCGTTTGATCGGCCGACTGCCGGATGACCCCGCGTTCGATTTCTACCGGACGGAGTGCCAGATCGGTCGCGCCACCGTCGCCATGCGCGACGGCCGAACGCATCAGGCCATGGCCCATCTCCAGCTGGCGCGCAACCTCCTCGCGCACACGCAAAATTACTTCATGATTTCCGACTACTTTAGGGCTCTGAGCGAAGCGCACGAGCGCTCCGGACGGGATGGCGAAGCCGAGTTGGCGGCGCGATCGCGGGTTGCCGTCGCCGAGCTGGCTCTTGCATCTTTGCGCGGCGAGCGGGAGCGGCACATCTGGGATCGTGAAATGGCCGGAAGCTACTACCGCATGCTGGAAAACCAGTGGACGCTGCATCACGATCCGCAAGGCGCCCTGGAAATCTTGGAATGGTACCGCGGCGCGTCTCTGCGCATAGGAGCGAGCAGCACCGGTCCGCTAGACCTCGTGTCACTCGAAGCGCATCCAGCTCTGCCGCCTCTCGACGAAGCGAAGAAACTAACGAGCTCGCTGATCCATGAGACCGTAGTCTCCTACGCAGTCCTGCCCCATGGCTTGGCCATCTGGGTAGCGGATGACCGCGGGATTTCGAGCCAACGGGTGCAGATTTCTCCGGAGGAACTGCGCCTTCTGGTATCGCGCTTTCGAGCACACTGTTCGGAGCCGGGATCCGACGCCGCGAAGCTCCGCGCGACCGCACGCCAACTGTACGATCTGCTGATTCTACCGGTGGCGTCACAACTCTCGCGCGAGCGGCGCCTCCTGCTTGAGCTGGACTCCACGCTCTCGCCCATCCCCGTGCAAGCTCTTGTCGACGCGAATGGAGAGTATCTGGGTGCGAAGTTTGCCATTACGATCTTTCCCGGCACTTCCTATTTGCGCCGTCTGCGGCCGGTGCGGCCAATCACCTCCGCAGACCGTGTGCTGATGGTGGGCTCCCCCACACTGTCCGGGGACTGGGCTTCAACGTTTCAGCCGCTTCCAGAAGCGGCGGAGGAAGCGCGCGGCATTGCCTCGAAATTCAAGAACGCACGCTTACTCACCGGTCAGCGCGCGAATGCTGTCGAGGTCGAAAGGGAACTGCCCGGCGCTGCCGTTTTTCATTACGCGGGTCATTCCATATCAAACGCCGAGCGCATAGGCCTGTTGTTGGCTGCAGATGGTTCGCGCGCGGAGACGGCAGCGTTGCATGACGTCCCTCCAGTGCTCGAAGCATCGAGCCTTGACTCCGCTCGCGTGGGCCGCTGCGCCCTGGCAGTTTTCTCGGCCTGCTCTACTGAGGGCGTGGAGGGCGACGGCGCCGGAGATCCCGAGAGCCTGGTGCGCGCCTTTCTGGAAGCAGGCGTGCCGCAAGTGATGGCCAGCAGGTGGAACGTGGATTCACGCACCACGGCGGTGTTCATGAATGCGTTCTACGACCGGCTGTTGGAAGGACAGCCGGCGGCCGATGCGGCCAGGGCGGCGGCATCGGACATCCGGAAACAACCGGACAAGGCTCACCCATACTACTGGGCGGCGTTCAGCATCTACGGCAGAACTTGATTCCGCGGACGCGCGCAGATCAACCCACACCGGTCCCGCGCCGTTTGTACCGTCCGCGGAATTTCGTGTACACCTCTGGCTTCGATGCCGGAATCATCGCAACGATTGTGCCCATGTGCCACAGATTAGTTCTCCTCGCTTGATCGTCTCCGCCTGATCGAGCTGCACTCCGGGTCTCACTCATCTCGATCCATCTCCTGTTTCCTCCTGCCAAAAAAAGGGAATTGCCCCACGCTGTCGTTCTTCATGACGCAGGGCATTCCGCAAGTGAATGCCGATCGCGTAGGATCTCGCTGGCAGTTGGCACCTCCTACACGAAGAGCTTGAAGTTTGACTGATAGCCCTTCGGCGTGCAAAGCACGAAGTGTCGGCAACGCGCGAATCCGCCGGTGTCAACCGGCTGTTTTCTCGGCCCGCGAGATGAAGGCGTAGAGCAGGACGCAGCCGGAGATCCCGACAACCTGTCATGGTGGCGGTCGATGCGATCCGTGTGTCGTTGTACATCCGGATACACGCCGCTAGGGCTCATTTCGACTACCGGCCCGCGTTCCCTCTCTGCGCCAGCAGTTGATTCTTGAACACAGAGAGGAACTCAATCATGAAAAGTCTAGGCCGTCGTGAACTTTTGAAAACCCTTGCAACGATTTCTGGCGCCGCTGCTGTTACTAACACGGCGCGCGGGCGCACCTTAAAGCCAACAAACGCGCCGGCGCAATGCAGCGGCAATGTTCTCAATGTGATCCTTCACGGAATGTTTGCCATTACAGCTGATGACCAGAACATTACCCTGGTCATGCCAAAAGTGGCGGGACATTATTATGCAGCGGGCGCGTTTGGCGTGGAGAAGTCACTACGCTCAATTGGCAATGACTCGCTCTCGTACAAACTGAGCGTGCCTGGCTGGAAACCTGCAAGGCCGGTGGTGTCCGATAGCACCGACATTGTAGTCCACGACAGGAGCAACTTTCACTTTGATACGGAGGCGTTCTGCAGCATCGCCATGCCCGCGACGAGCGATGTCTTCCGCGTCAGCGTCACCAAGAGGGGTAATCGGCGCATATTTGCCGGACCAGCCGGCATAGCTTCCGAGCCAGATGCCATACCGGTGGTTTATGTTTTTCAATACACCTACGCAGGCGGTTTGCCGTCGCTCGGCGACTTATGGTCTGCAGACACGGACAGTGGCACGCACAATCTGCACCTTTGGGCCGCTCCTCCGTTTTTTGCCGATCACGCCCACAGCCAGGATGCGCTGGAGGCCTTCAATAATCTGTTCGCTCCAAACCTGGCCCTGAAACTCACGCACGAAGAGTTCGAACCTCCGGTCACCAACATTCGGTGCTGCGGGGTGACATATCCGGAGGTCTGGTCCATTCCGGAAGCGCGCTTGCACGCGGCCCGGCGGCAATCCGAAGCTCTGTCGCCGGTGGCCATGAGTCCTTTCCGCTCAAACTTCCTGGGCGGCTCCGCTAAAACCCAGGCGGCGCCCATGTTTGTCGGCCACGTGCGAGACTGCTTTCATGTCTGGGTCATGGAATAAGTATTACGCCGTCGATTGACCGCTGTAAGGGGGGCGTGTTATCTTCCAGCCGCCCCCCTTTGCGGCCCATTAAACACCGTCAATAATCCGGTTTTGTGCGAAACTTGTGGGTCCGCGCCGCGTATTACATTCAACGGCTCCACCACACCTAAGAACGGGGAGCACGGGAGCCGCCATCGCGCCGTATGTCGTCTGAAGTCAGGCCCACCCGCAAGGCCTTGGCGCAGAAAAGGTTAGGGCCGTGTTGCACTTCAAGGAGTTTGGCAGATACGAGATTATCTGCAAACTCGGCAGGGGGATGACGGATGTCTACCTGGCGCTCGACCCCAGCGAGAACCGCCGCGCCGTCCTGAAGATCATCGAGCAATCCAGCGACCCGTGGACGCAGATCGTGCTCGAAGCCGAGCGCCGCGGGACGCTGATCCAGAAGCAACTCCACGAAGCAGACGCGCGCTTCCTGGAAATTTATGAGGCCGGCGATCTGAATGGCTGCTACTTCGTGGCCATGCAGTACGTCGAGGGCAGGAGCGCGGCGGAGATCCTGCACGCGGAGAAACGCGTGGACCCCTTACTGGCCGCGCGCTATGCGATGGAGGTGGCCAACCAGCTCGCGCGCCTCCATTCCTTCGAGATCGAAATCGATGCGCGCCAGCGGGCCGTGGTGCATGGCGATATCAAACCGTCGAACATCCAGATCGGTCCGGACGGCGCGGTTCGCCTGCTGGATTTCGGCATCGCGAAGGCCATCACCTTCACGCACGGGCTGACGCATCACAATTTGGGCAGCCCCAGCTATTGTTCTCCAGAAAGACTGCGGCGGGCTCAAGTGGACCCGCATTCGGACCTTTGGGCGCTGGGCGCGACGCTATACGAAATGGTGGCGGGATGTCCGCCCTACCAGGCACAAAGCACGCAGAAGCTGGAAGAGCTGATTCGCTCGAAGCGGCCTCCGCGCGCGCTACCCGAGGACTGTCCGCCGCCGTTGAAGGCCGTAATCCGGAAAGCGCTTGCCGGCGACATCGAGAACCGTTATCCCACCGCGGGCGCGCTCGAGGACGATCTTCGCAAGTTCGTCGATGGTCTTCCAACCCTGGCGGAGACGGAGAAGCAACCGGCGTGGGAAGTTCACGCGACGGTGGAAAAGGACCGTGGCAGTCCGCGCGAACCGGGGAAGAATTTTCGAGAGATCGTAACGTGGCCCAAAATCGTAGCGTGGCTTAAGGCGTCCTGGGTGCCGGTTGCCGCGGTGGCGGTGGGCGCGCTGCTAGGCTCCCTGGTCTATATCGAATCCGCCTACGCCTACCGCTTCTGGATCGAGAGCAAGCCGTTGCGCGGGTATCACGATTACACACGGCGCAGCATCGCGGAGGTGAACGCCGATTGGGACCTCTACAATACCCTTGAGCGGCGCAATCTTCCGCTGGGGCGTTACTCGCCGGTGAGCTGGTTGAGCCAGCCGCTGCGGGCAGGCCTGTTGGCAGCGGCGGATGACGTGATCGACCGGTACCGGAACAGCTCCAACTTTGCGCTCGACCAGTTCAACTGGCGGAAGGCTCAGATCTGCCTCCAGCACGCGTCTGAAATGGATCGCTCGGATACCGCCGTGAAGGGCAAGCTGGCGCTGGCGAATGCATACCTGGCTCTTCTTGAAAATCCGCAGACCGAACAGACGACGGCGCGCGCCAAGGCCGGATTCGAAGAGGCGCACTCTTATTTGCCACGCTCTCCGGACCCTCATTTGGGCCTGGCGCGCATTTATGTTTACCACCTCCGTAATATTGGCCGCGCGGTTGCGGAACTGTCAGATGCCGAACGGCTGGGTTTCAAACCAGGTCCTCGCGAATTCGAGCAACAGGCGGATGGGTATCTGGTGCGCGCGGAAAGCGAACTGCGGCAGGCGCAGAAAGCCACTCTGGCGCGCGCGGATGCGGCCAAGTACCTGGCGCTCGCGCGGGGGGACCTGGATCGGGCACGCAACCTGTACGAGCCGATCGACGGTTATTCCAATGTCAGCTCCAATCTGAAGCGCCTCGATCGCGATCGCGATAGGTGGCAAGTGCTGCTGGCCAGGAATGAAAAGCCCATCTATGCTCGGAAGATGTCCAGGAGGCCGCGCACGTGGCGGTAACTCGGAGCTGGGAACAGCGGACCATGGTGCAAGTCGGACCGTGGGAGAAGACTGCGCCCGCCGAGCGCCGGCACGAACTGCCGTGGCTGATCGGCGCGTCGGTGATGGTGGTTATGGGATTGATTCTCGTCCTGATGGCCAAGACGTCGAACTTTCCCGAGATGTCGGAGCGATTGGGGCGCAGTGAGCTGCTCAATCTCAATGCGGTGGCCGCGCCCGAACAAGTGGCGCCCTTTCTCCAGGTTTTTGCCGATCCAGCCGAGCGCGAACTGGTTGCGGAGAAGATTTCGAGCTATGCGCGCCTGCACCAGCCGCTGCCGAATGTCGGCGCGCTCGCTAGGTTGCGTGTCAGCCGGCAGGAGATCGAGGGCGAACCGCGATGGCGGCTGGTGCGCAATCAACTCCGCCAGCAAATCGAAAGCCAGCAGCACAAACCGCGGCATGGGGATCTGCGCATCCCGCTGATTCCGATCGCCCGGCTCAAGCCGGCGCTCATTGTGCGAACTCCGCGTGAATTTCTGACGCAGTTTGCGGCATGGATAGTGCTCTATCTGGTGAGTTTCTACGCTGTCCACTTTGTATGGCGGCGGCGGGGATTCCGTGGCGATCCGGCCATCCTTCCGGCGGTGCACCTGCTGACAGGAATCGGGCTGATCCTGGCCGTGAGCTTGCGTGATCCGCTCCGCGATACGCTTGATTGCGGAAAGTTCGCCTGGGGCGTGGCGCTTGGCTGCGCGGTTCTTCTCTTGCCGGCGTTTCGCTTCTTTGACTATCGCCGTTTCTCGCGCTGGATCTACACGCCTTTGCTGGCCAGTTTTCTGCTGTTCGTGCTGCTGCTGGCGCTCGGATCGGGGCCGACGGGTAGCGATGCCAAGGTGAACCTCGGGATGTTTCAGCCGGTGGAAGTGATTAAGGTGCTCCTCGTGCTTTTTATGGCGGGATACTTCACCGCCAAATGGGAAGGGCTGCGCGAATTGCGCGAAAAGCGGCTGGTCCCAGCCGTGTTGCGATGGTTGAACCTTCCGCGCTTCGCGCACGCCCTCCCGGTGATGTGCGGCGTGGCCTTCGCGCTGGCCATGTTTTTTCTACTGAAGGATCTCGGTCCGGCGCTGGTCACCGGATTTCTTTTCATGGTCATGTTCGGCGTCGCCAGAGGTCGTGCCGGTTTGGCGCTGGTGGGCCTGGCGCTGCTGGTGGGGGGCGTCAGTATCGGGTATCGGCTGGGCCAGCCGGCCACGGTTGTGTCGCGCGTTTCCATGTGGCTTTCTCCCTGGGACAACGATATACAGGGCGGCGATCAACTGGCGCACTCAATCTGGGCGCTCTCGACCGGTGGGCTGTGGGGTTCCGGCCCTGGCCGCGGCGATCCCGCCGTGATTCCGGCGGGCCACACGGATCTGGTACTGCCGGCGATCGGCGAAGAGTGGGGACTCGTGGGCGTGGCTTCGATAGCGTTGCTGTTTGCGTTTCTGGCGCGCCGGTCGTTTCGTATCGCGCGCGCGGCGGCGGATGAGTATGGGCTGTTTCTGGCGCTTGGACTGGCCAGCCTTGTTGCTCTCGAAATGCTGCTTATTTCGGGCGGCGTGCTAGGCGTGATTCCGCTCTCCGGCGTGGTGTCGCCATTCCTCAGCTCCGGCAACACCGCCATGCTGGCGAACTTTTTCCTGTTTGCCCTGATTCTCTCGATATCCCAGCAGTCGCCACGGCCAGAAATCGGCGAACCGTTCGCACAACCCATGCGCTATCTCGCGGCAGCGTTGGCGGCCTGCGCTCTGGTCCTGGTGGGCCGCGCGGCGTACTTCCAGGTGATCCACGACCAGGATTTGCTGGCGCGCGATGTGAAGATTTTCGAAGCCGACGGCGTCAAGCGGGCGCAGCACAACCCGCGGCTGACGTCGCTGGCGCGGGAAATCCGGCGCGGCAGCATTTACGATCGCAACGGCGTACTGCTGGCTTCGAGCGACTGGAACGAGTTGGAGCGCTATCGCGCGGAGTACGAAACGCTAGGCGTAGCGCTCGACGATGTCTGCTCCCGCCTTGACAGCCGTCATTATCCTTTCGGCGAGCTGACGGCGCATTTTCTGGGCGACTGGCGCACCGGCGAAAACTTTCATGCCACCAACTCATCGCTCGTCGAGCACGATTCCAATGTGAAGTTGCAAGGCTACCGGGACTATCAGGAACTCGCGCCGCTGGTTCGTTACCGCCACCAGCCGGGGAATGCGGCGATCGAGCGGATTCGCAGCCAGGACCGGACGGTGCACACATCGCTCGACATCCGTTTGCAACTCCAGGCGACCGCGATTCTGGAGCGCCGGTTGCGCATAGCGAAACGGGAGAAAGGCGCAGTGGTGGTGATGAATGCGCAGACGGGCGATGTGCTGGCGCTGGTGAGTTTACCGGCTCCCGCTGCGCGAACGCGTGGAACGCCTGACGAGCTGCTGGACCGCGCGCGCTACGGGCAGTATCCGCCAGGATCGACGTTCAAGCTGGTGACCGCCATCGCGGCGCTGCGCAACGATCCGCAGCTCACCGCCAAGACGTTTCAGTGCCGGTCATTCGGCGGCAGGGGCGGCGCGCAAATCCCTGGCTGGCGGCGCACCATCCGCGACGATGTTGGCGACCCGGCGCACGGCACGCTCGCCATGCGGCAAGCCATCACAGTTTCATGCAATGCATACTTCGCGCAACTGGGCGTATTTTCCGTAGGGGCGGATGCGCTGCGCGATACACTGCATTTATTGGAATTGCCGGATGCCGATCCGGTGGAGCTCAAAGCCATGCTGCCGTTTGCCGCCTACGGCCAAGGGCCGATTCTGGCTACGCCATTCAAGCTGGCGCGCGTGGCGGCTACGATCGCCGATGAAGGCCTGGCGCCACGTGGCCACTGGATCCTTGAGAACAGTGTCGACCCGCCCGCAGCGATCGTACCACCAGCTACCGCAGCTTTCCTCGCGGATGCCATGCGATCGGTGGTCACGAACGGAACGGCGCGGCGCGCGATGAAAGGCGCGCGCGTCAGCATTGCAGGGAAAACCGGGACGGCACAGCTGGACGAAGGCCAGCCGCATTCGTGGTTCGCGGGATTCGCCCCGTACGATAGCGAACCGGGCGGCCGCGTCGCTTTTGCGGTGCTCGTCGAGCATGGCGGTTATGGCGGATCGCTGGCGGCGCCCATTGCGAAAGAGATTGTGGAAGCTGCCGCGGATCTGGGCGTGATTGCGGAAGTTGCGCCGCACCCCGGCACAGAGCCGATCCAAAGAGGTAAACCATGAGTCTTTCCGAATTGATGGAAAAGCTAGGCAAAACGATTTTCGAAGCGCCTTTCGACGCGATGACGGCGCCAACCGACGCCCCCGAGCTGGCCGAAATTCGCCTGGCCGTGTTGGAACAGATCCTCAAGAAGGGACAGCGCGCGGCGGGAAAGATTGTGTTCCCCTATAACCTGGTCCGCATCTGCATTCGTGGCGTGAGCGACGACGAGTCGGCGTTTTTGAAGAGTGATTTCCTGAAGGGCTACTTCGAGCAGGAAATCCGGCGCAGCCTGGAGCGGTCGAATTACCGATTTCCCGCGGACCTGGAGGTAGAGTTTCGCGCCACGGGCGAGCTTCCGGACGTCAAGGAAGAATGGCTGCGCGTGGAGACTGAATCGCGGCCGTCAAGAGAGCCTGCGCCCGTACCCACGCGCCGTACCGCCCGGCTGACCGTAGTGCGGGGCACGGCCACGGCGCCCGAAATCCTGCTGAGCAAGGAACGGATCAACATCGGCCGGACCGCCGAAGTGTACCGTGCACAGGGGCCATCGCGGCGCAACGATCTGGCGTTCACCGAAGAGACCGAGATCAACGCCACTGTCTCGCGCGAACATGCGCACATTCTGTATTGCAAGGATACGGGCGAGTACCGGCTTTATAACGATCGCTGGCACGGGCAGGGAAAGAACGGCGCGGGAAGTTGCGGCCTCTGGATCTTCCGCGAGGGTTTAAGCCGCCCTGTGCACCGGGACGCTCGCGGCGTCCGGCTGAGGCCCGGGGATGAGATACAGCTCGGCAGGGCGATCGTAAAATTCCAGATGAAGTGAGGACGAGGCCGGCCCGGCGTTCACGCGCGTAGTTGTGATAAGCTCCGCGACTGTGAACGACCCCTGCATCCACTCCATTTCAGCTTTGCCGCGCATTTTACGCAACGTCTTGTTGTTCCTACTCCTCTGGGCGTGCTTGCTAATGGCCCAGACGCCCGCGCCCCGCCGCGTGGCGATCCGCTGCGGCCGGCTGATCGATGGCAAGAGCGCCACGGCGCGCACGAATGCCATCATCCTGATCGAGGGCGAGCGCATCCGCGAAGTCGGCTCGGGGCTCGCAATTCCCGCGGGCGCCGAAGTCATCGACCTAAGCCATTCCACGGTGCTGCCCGGCCTGATCGACAACCACACCCACATCCTGCTGGGCGGCGACATCACGGCGGCGGATTATGACGAGCAGTTGCTCAAGGAATCGATCCCGTTCCGCGCGATTCGCGCCACGGGCCACGTGCGCACGGCGCTGCTGCACGGTTTCACTACCATGCGCGATCTGGAAACCGAGGGCGCAATGTACGCCGATGTGGACGTCAAGACGGCCATCAACCGCGGCATCATTCCGGGTCCGCGCATGTTTGTGGCGACGCGCTCGTTCGCGCCCACCGGCATGTATCCGCTGCTGGGATATTCGTGGGAACTGCGCATGCCCGAGGGCGTGCAGGTGGTGGATGGGCCCGACAACATCCGGCGCGCCGTGCGCGAGCAGGTGAAATACGGCGCCGACTGGATCAAGTATTATTCCGACCGCAAGTATTTCCTGAAGGACGGCGCGTTGCACTCATGGGTGAATTTCACCGATGACGAAGCCAAAGCGATGGTCGAGGAAACCCACCGCCTGGGTCACAAGGTGGCGGCGCACGCCATGGGGCGCGAAGGGATCGAGTCGGCGCTGCGGGCGGGAGTCGATACTATCGAGCACGGCGACGGCCTGGATGACGAGACGATGGACCTCATGATCCGGCGCGGCGTCTATTGGTGCCCGACGATTTATGTCGGCGTCTACGTGGCCGAAGGACGCGCCGCCGCTGGTGCGCCAATCTGGATTCAAATGCGCGACCTAGTTGCAGCCGCGTTCGCCAAGGCCGTCAAGAAGGGCGTCCGCATCAGCTTCGGCACCGATGTTGGCGGCTTCGCCTGGAGCGAAAATCAGGCCAAAGAATTTTCCTACATGGTGAAGTACGGCATGACGCCCATGCAGGCAATCCAATCCGCGACGTCAGTCGGAGCCGCGCTGCTCGACCAGGAGGACAACCTGGGTTCGATCGAAGCAGGAAAGTACGCCGACATCATCGCCGTGGACGGCGACCCGCTGCGCGATATTACGGAACTGGAGCGCGTGAAGTTTGTGATGAAGGGCGGCGTGGTGGTGGGACGGTGAGGGAGACGAGTTCCTGAGTCGGCAAACACGCAGGCCGCAACTGGAATCCGCGAAGTTGCGTCAACGTGTCCTTCGATCCCAGCTTCCCTGTCTGAACTCTTCTGTTGTGGTTAACGTCCGTCCAGTTCGGACACCGAGAAGAGAAGCAGGGATTTTACCGGACACGAATACCTCGACGCCTATCGCTACACACTAGCCTGTTTGTGTTCTATTGGCCAGGATAATGAAAGTACACGTTTCAGTCGAGTCTCTCTCCTAATGGTAATCCCGAGGTATATGGCCATCGTCGCTGAAACGCCGAAGAGAATTGCCATCATTATCACAGTCACCATGCCAAAGTATTCTTTGGTGATAATCGGTTTCCATTTGTGACTATGAAAGAACGCTTCGACGGGCATGGTCGCATCGAACTTATCGTTCACGCCCTTGATTCTCAAATTGCCATCGGCGAGAGGTCGAATCCGAACCAAGACACTCTTCGAATCGTTCACAACCAGCCAGAACCGGAGGTCTCCCTCTTGAGTCGGATATCCCGACCACCATCCGACTACTAGGCCGGCACCGGCCAGAACGGTGTTGATGGCGACAAGAGCGATCAACGAGAGGCGCTTTTTGCGATTTTCCGTTAGCAGGATCTCTCTACTGTCAACCTGACGCGTATCCGCAATTCGGTGCTCGAACGCCAGCACTTTCTTGAGGCGTTGCGCGGCAACTTCCTTCGACGACTGTTCCGAAGCCGGAATCTCCGCCAGAGCTTCGAATCTCACATACTCGCCGCACCGAAACAGACCCACATCAAAAGCAACTTGGATCTGTCGGTGGAATGGGTAATGCCTGAGACGACGTCTGGTGTCGCTGCTACAATCCTCGCCGTCAGCCAGTTGTATCCCTTCGGCAAAACAAGCGTAAGTTCACCAGCCACCATTTCTTTCGTTATGTCCTTGGTGCCTGTGTTCAGGAACGCACCTTTCAGAAGAACCAGGTTCTCTCCAACCGGATTATTCTGGTACGAAATCACGATTTCTGGGAAGTTTCGGACAATCGAATCAAACAGGCCAATGCAGTCTTCTTGAACAAAACTGATACGCCCCGGATAACGTCGGCCAACGATCGCATAAAACAGACTCCAAGCACCAAACGAGATTGTTGCAAGCAGTCCGAGTACGGTCCACGCCGTTGTAGAATCGATGCTCACGGCTCCCGATTATATAAACAAACGGGTCAACCCTGGTTCGCCGATTCCCCGTGCTATGCCGGCCGCCAGTTCGCGCACATGCAGAATCTCGCTGCCGCGGACCGGTCGCACATCGGCCTCTATCAGCCGTCAACACGGCTACGGTTCTCTCTTCGGCGGTGACAAACTCCACTTCTGTTGCTTCCAAGCTCAAGTTTCCCGTATTCTGACGTGCGGGAGGGCATCGCCCAGGCCGACCGGGGCGAGTTCATAGAAGAAGAAGAACTGGACGCCCGCCTGCATCAGATGTTGCGCTTGTAAATGTGGGATCCGCTGGATGCCGACAGCCGCAGCGGATCATCTTGGGCACACAACACAATGAAGAAGAATAATCGAAACGACATACGCCCGGAGTATGACTTCTCATCCATGACGGGGGGCGTGCGAGGGAAATACGTGGCGCAGTACTGCGCGGGCACCAATCTGGTGCTTCTCGATCCTGAAGTGGCCCAGGCCTTCCCCACCGACGCTGCCGTAAATCAAGCGTTGCGCGCAGTATTAGATCTGGCGAATGACGTGCGACTCCCAGGCCGGGCGGGGATGGCTGGAAGACGCGGTCGGCGCCGGCGTAGCATGCCCGCCAAGCAACCCTCCGTTCGCAATTGAGCCCACACCGAGGATAAGCGAAAGACGAAGGGCAATCAGGCCGTCGGTTTCCGTCTAGTTGTGAGGCGGGGCGGTCCTACGGGCTCTGTGGATCCTGCTAAGTTTCGTTTGTGCCCGCGGGCTGCGAGAACTGCGCTCCAACTGCGCTGGGTTGCCGGATTCGCGGGCCTATTGAAATCTTTCTGATCCGCCGATCACCACACTATGAGCTATCGCGCCATCGCTACGAGAAGTCTGCCGGGGCTATGCGCACTGGTGCTGCTGGGTGGAGGACTCGTGCAGGGTCAGAGCGTTACCGTGACCGCCGCACCGGGGAACATCAACCTTTTCTATCTACAGGGTGCGACCTTACCGGCGACACAGAACGTGACCGTCAAGGCCAGCGCGCCTGCAACCTATACGACGGCGATTCATCCAACCGGCACGACTACAACCGCATTGTGGCTCACGGCCAGCCCGGACTCGGGCGCTCTGCCCGCCAAGGTGGCATTGCACGTGAACCCCACGGGACTGGCGGTGGGAACGTATACTGCAGCCGTAATGTTCACGCCCGCGGCGGCGGTACCGCCGGGCACAGCGGGCACCACCAACGTGAAGATCGTTGTGACGGCTCCTTTACCGACGCTGACCCTGAGCCCGCTCTTGCTGGCTTTCACGAATCCGCCCGCGCCTGCGGCGCAGACTGTCCAGTTGTCGACCAACAGCGGTCCAGTGTCGTTCTCCGCCTCCGCCGGTACGGCCTCCTGGCTGACGGTCGCGCCGACCAGTGGCATCGTGCTGCCCGGAGGTCCGATCATTCTTAGGGTGACAGCGAACCCGGGCCTGCTGAGCCCGCAGACGGCCGCCTACACCGCCAAAATCACATTGACGGAGACGGGCGCGGCCAGCAAGACGCAAACCATCCCGGTCTCGTTCGCTGTGAATTTTCAGCAGCCGACGGTGACCGGCATCTGGCCGCCAACCGGAAAAGTGGGCGGACCGGTGACGACGGTCACACTGTTCGGCACAAAATTTGGCGCCGCCACGGTGGCTAAGATTGTGGGCCCCCCGGTGGTTGCCCTGACGACCACTTACTACAGCCCGACGGTCATCAGCGCGGTGATTCCCGCGGTGCAACTGGCGGCGGGGACGACGCTGACGATTGAGGCCTCGAATCCCCAGCCAGGCGGCGATTCAGGCACTACTGTCGATTTCACATTTACGCCGACGGTGGATGCAGCCGTGAGCGCGGCCAGTTATACCGATGGCGCGGCACCGGGAGAACTGATCACCTTGTTCGGGGAGAATATCGGCCCCGTGGTACCGGCGGGGCTGAATGTGACGGCTGGCTACGTCGATAAAGCGTTGGGCGGTGTCAGCGTGAAGGTAGACAACATTGACGCGCCGATGGTCTATGCCGGCCAGCACCAGATCAGCGCCCAGGTGCCCTACGGCGTCGCCCTGGGAACGGGCAAGACCATCGTGGTGACCAACGGAGCCAATCCCTCCGCGAACGGCACGATCGATATCGCGGCAACCTCGCCGGGCATTTTCACGCTGGATGGGTCAGGGGGAGGGCAGGCTGCGGCCATCAATACCAGCGCGGCTACCGGTGCAGTTACGATCAATTCCACCGGCAACGCCGCAAAGGTCGGTGACGCCATCAGCCTGTACCTGACTGGCGAGGGCGTCTATACGAACACGCCAACACCTGTGGACGGGTATGTCATTCCCACCGGTACCCTGCTTCCCGCGATGCCAATTTTGACCACGGCGGTGACCGTTACCATCGGGGGTGTGGCCGCTCCAGTCACGTACGCAGGAGCCTTCAATGACGGGATGCTCGGCGTGCTCCAGATCAACGCCACGATCCCGGCGCATACCACAGGCTCCACCACTCCCGTGGTAGTAAGCATCGGCGGCATCAATACGCAGACCGGTGTAACGATCGCGACCAAGCCATAAGCTGGCGCGACCAAGCCATAGGCTGGGCGGTCACTGCATTCTTACGTTGCCGCCGGCGGTGGCGCCGAAGAAGTTAAACCCGGATTCGTCGCGACAATTCGGCCTACGACACCGGACCCGCATCCGGCTACTGATATAATAAAGGCGTCGTCTTATGAATACCCGCGCGAAATTTCTGGTCGTGATCAGCTCGACCTTTCTGGTGCTCCTGCTCTTGCTGGGCACCGTTCTGGGTAAGGGCACCACGCCCGACAGCCCGTACCGGCACCTGCAGGTCTACACCGAGGTCGTTTCCCGGATCAAAAGCGAGTACGTCGAAGAGCCGGACATGAAGAGCGTGACGCTGGGCGCTTTGAACGGGCTACTCGAATCTATCGACCCCTTCGCCAGCTATCTCAACGCCGATCAGTATAAGGAATACCAGAAGCACAACAGCGGATACAAAGGCGACGTGGGGTTGATTCTCTCCAAGCGCTTCGGCTATATCGGCGTAGTGAGCGCCATTCCCGGATCGCCCGCGGCTAAGGCTGGGCTTTCTACTGGCGATATCATTGAAACCATCAAGGGCGTGGCCACGCGCGATATGCCGCTGGCGTATGCGACCCTGCTGCTGCACGGCGATCCCGAAAGCACGGTGGACATCACGGTGCTGCGCCGGCGCCCCGAGCCCCAGAAGATGACGCTGACGCGCGCGGCTCCGAGTCCGCCGCCGCTGGCCTCGAAGTTGATGCCGAATGATGTCGGTTACATCCGGCCGGAGACGCTGTCCGCGGCGAGAGTGCAGGAGATTGCTGCCGCTCTGCATGACCTCACAAACAAGGGCGCCAAGAAACTGGTCCTCGATCTGCGGCAGTGCGCGGTGGGCGAACCGGAAGACGGTATCGCGCTGGCGGATCTGTTCCTCGACAAGGGCCTGGTCACCTATCTGCAAGGACAGCGGTTGGCCCGGCAGGATTTCAAGGCCGATCCCTCCAAGGTCATCTGGAAACAGCCGGTGGTGGTGCTGACGAATCGCGGTACCGCGGACGGCGCCGAAATCGCCGCGGCCGCGCTGGGCGACAATAAGCGCGCCCAGGTTGTCGGAGAACGCACCTACGGCGATGCCTCACTGCGGCGCGCGCTCACCATGGATGACGGGAGCGCGATCATTTTGTCAGTGGCGAAATACTACTCTCCCGGCGGCAAAGCCATTCAAGACACCGGCGTGACTCCGGGTGAAGTTGTGGCGGAGCCGGAACCCCAGCTTGAGACCGACGAGGACGGCGAGGCGGTTCACCCCGAGGCGAACGAGCCGGAGCACAAAGCCGGCGACGACGTCATTCTGAAGCGCGGGATCGAAGTTCTGGGTAAATAGGCAGGCGCCGCCCAGCATCACTTCGCGGCGGCTCTGGCCTTTCCCTCTCCACTCACATCTGCGACAACCTGGGCACGCCCGAGACCGGTGACGTGGAGCCGTCCGCGTGCCACCCTGCCATTCCTGCCGCGCAAGATTCGCGCTCAACGAGAACCATCAGCCGTTGGTTAACGTTATCCCCTCGCAGCCGCCGTATCTGTGACAACTTGGCACCCAGGGCGCCGCGCGGCAGACCGTTGGCATCATGTAAGTACAAGTATTTCCAATCGTCTGTCTGCCACTCAATTGGTACAGAGATTGCCTTACATACTGCGGCAACATGATCCGGCTCAACGCTTACAAATTGGTTTTCCGTGCCGTCTCATTTCCGCGGGTGCTCGTGATGTTGCTGTTTCATCGGCCCGCACTCATTCCGAAGCTGCCCCAGGCAGCGGCCCTTCTCCCGGGGCCGTCCGCGATTCCATCCAGGCCACGGTGTCGCTGGTCACCTACGCTGCGATGGCCTGGGGCGCTTCGGTCCTTTTACGGAATCAGGAACTGGGATCTGATGGCCACAGGCTTCAACCCGGAGGAATACTACTGATGCCCACAAGAGCAAAGCTCTTCATTGCCTTGGCTATCATCCCCGGACTGACCATGCTTGCGTTGGGAGTTTCGCATTGGGAATCGGCTGACCCGGCGCGCTTCACAATTTACTTCTTACTGGCTTTGGTGGCTTCGACGTTGAAAGTACGGCTTCCCGGGCTTACGGGCACGATGTCTATGAACTTCCTGTTCATCCTCATCGGCGTCTCGCAACTGAGTTTCTCGGAAACCCTGGCATTAGGCGCTGTGGCGACGGTCACGCAGTGCGTCTGGAAAACCAAAACACGCCCCAGCGTCCCACAGGTACTGTTCAACATCGCTGCGTTGACCATGGCCATCACGACCGCACACTTCATTTATCATCTGCCGCGGATTCAACAGGTGAATGGGAAGATGCCGGTCCTGCTTGCACTCGCCGGGTGCTTCTTCTTCATGACGAACACGGTGCTGGTAGCGACAGTGCTGTCGCTGGTCGAAGCCATGTCGTTTACGCGGATCTGGCAGCAATGCTACCTCTGGTCGTTTCCGTATTACCTGGTCGGCGCAGGCATCGCCGGTCTCGTCAGCGTTTCCGGCCAATACGTCGGCTGGAAAACCGCGCTGCTCATCGTGCCGATCATGTACCTCGTCTATTTGCACTACCGCATGTATGTCGAGCGCCAGACTGTGAACGCGAACGCACTAGAGTAGGACCCTGGCTTGCACCTGTTAACAGCTCCTTTCATAACAGCCCTGGAAGTGTGTAAGTGACAGTCCGTCACCGGATTTGGTCCGGTTGTTGTGGACTAAGTGCGCTCTGCCTTTCGATTCAATCACTCTAGCGAGCTGAGACAATCCACAAAGTGGCATGCTATTAACCTCGGGTAATGACCGAACGTTATGCAGATGCCCGATCACGTAGTCCGGGGAAAAGCCGGTGGGGCTGTGCTCTGACGAACACAGGGGAAGTGTTTCAGCGCCGAAGATCATTAGGCCGCATTTCCGGCTCGGATGCACAGGCCCTTATGCGGTCGTGGAACTCAGCCAGGGCGTCTGGGAGAAACGCCGCTTCGCTTTCACACCCGCACTCGCTGCCGCGGAACGCCGCCAGAGTGCTAATCACCGATAGCTTCGATGGTGCCCGAGGAAGCGGTCCGAAGTTGATCACGAACGGTCCGATATCTACGGCTCGTGCTGATGAAGATCGCTGAACCTGTATAGCCGGAGGTTTGTCGCCCAATGACAAACCTTCGGCCATAAGAGACAAGCGTCTCACGACTTCAAACCAAGGCTCTTCAGGTGATGCTGCAACTCCGCAAACCGCAGCCTTGGTCTTAATACCCTACACCCAAACGAACTGAGTGTCTGGCCGTGCACGTACTTGCGGGCTTATACGCTCACCGCCACTAGCGTAAGTCGAATCTCGCGGATCCAAGAGCCGCGGTGCCATTGATCACGACCTCGACCTTGTAAGACCCCGCGCCGGAAAGAGAACTTGTATCTAGTATCGCGTCCCGGAAATAACTGAACAAAGTCGAGAGATCTTCCCCAGGATGGAATCCGCGGTAGCGGTCCAGACGAAGGGTCGATGCGTGCGA